>Ga0214543_1001562_pt1 | contig 44427 bp, 45 predicted proteins | sample CNSS2metaG_FD_160094 | JGI IMG/M metagenome (GOLD analysis project Ga0214543, IMG submission 160094) | Root nodule microbial communities from cowpea collected in UCLA plant growth center, Los Angeles, California, USA - CNSS2 | ecosystem: Host-associated > Plants > Roots > Nodule | place: USA...
TAAATATTATACTTTATAAAAGAAATAAAAATAATAATTAATTTAATTTTCATTAATTTTTCAATGTAATACTATCTAATTTTAAAAGATATATTTAATTTAAATAATTTAAAAATATACAGAATTTTAAAAAAAAATACATATAATTTAAAAAAACTTGAAAAAAAAAATGGAAAAGTTTAGGGGGGCCGTGGCCCCCGCCTGCTCCTTATAAGCTCCGCCTCTGCTCGTGTGAGCTTAATTCAACCAACATGTAAATGCAGGAAATATCATGTTTACTTGAAAACCTTAAAGTGAACACGTACTTAGTTAGGTATGCTAAGAGGTATCACAAAAGTGCAAAAGGAATCACATGGGTTGACACTTATTTACATTTGACTTTCCAAGTACTTCTGACAATAAGTACCTAAGTTAATTTGAAAACCTTCACCATTTAAGGGATTTGGATTCACTGTTGTTCTTAATCGGTGAAGAAACACAGATAACCATTGCATAACGGTAGAGTGCTTACTAATCAACCAATATCACTCTTGTGCAATGAGTGACCGAAACTACACAAAGAAATTTACGATAAAACCCCTAATTGAAAACAGACAAAAAAATTTAAATTAGGTTTAGGGTTTTCAAATTTTACGAGGATAATTGGAACTTGTATAGGGTTTAACAAACTTTCAACATGAGAAGTTCGAAGATGAAGACAAATTTCAACAATTGAGTTGGGTTTCAATAACGCAGGATCTAACAATAAGGGTTTGAAGAGAAACAAAAGAGCTTTCAACATCAATAATGTAGTCAACACCAACAACAAGAGTTCAAGAACTTCACGCGAGATTGAAGCAGAAGAGGAGTTGAAGAAGAAGAAGAAGAAGAAAAAGAGGAATTGAAGAAGAAGAAGAGGACTTGAAGAAAGAGAGGAGTTTAAAACGTCCAACCTTTCTGAAACCCAATTTTTTCAAACACTTTCCTTTCTCTTTCCTTTGAGCCTCTTGCCAATGTGAATATGATTTTCGATTAGAAAAAAAATACTCACTTAGCTGGCACTTATGGTTGTAAGATAAATAGTCAAATTCTTTATGTCACTGTATCATTATTATTTTTTTTTAAGGAAAAATGAAGTCCGTTAGTTAGGTGAGTGTCATAAATAGCATATATTTAACTTATGAGTTAATACAATTTGACTATAACTAAAAAACTCACATGATAGTTTTTGCAAAAATAGGCCTTACATCTCTTCCCCCACCAAGTTACCTCAAACCCTGTTAAATTTGGCTTTAAATATGAGCTTCTAACTCTGTTGGCAGTAGAAGTTGAGAAAGAAAAGAGTTAGGGCGTGATGATGTGGAGAGAGATAGCAGTGACGGTGTTGGTGTTTCTACTGCACAAAATAAACGGAGAAGATCATGGTTGCCCCCCCTCTTCCTGTGGCAAAATCAGGAACATATCGTATCCATTACGGTTGAAAGGAGACCCAGAAGGGTGCGGTCGGTATGAGCTATCTTGTGAAAACAATATAACCGTATTATCTTTGTTATCTGGAAGATTTAATGTGGAGGCCATCAACTACAATAATTTCACAATCCGAGTGGTGGATCCTGGACTTCAACCAACAAATTGCTCCTCCCTTCCTCGCTATTTTTTGTCTCCATCCAATTTTACTCATTCTCACACCGACACCTTAGATATGTACGAAACTCTTTATGAGAAGTATTATTATGACTATATAGTGTTTTTGAATTGTAGTCATCCAGTGAATGGAAACCGTAAGTACGTGGATACTGGTGGATGCGTGAATTGGGAGTCCAAAGGTTACATATACGCTGTGGCTGATGACCTATTAATAGAGGATTTAAAAGTTGGTTGTAAAGTAAAGCTGGTTGCTCCCACATCTTGGAGGGGTTTGCACTCAAACAGATATTCCTACGCCATGATGCACACAGCGCTTGCCTATGGATTTGAGATTTCTTGGCTTCCTCTCCTCTGTGAGGGTCGTTGTAGATTTGGTAAACATGACTGCTTTTTGAATCCTTCCACCCAGAGCATTCAATGCTCCATTACTATCACTGGTATGGTGTAAAGGCTTTCTGCTTTTAATTCTAATTAATTTTCAACTTTAAATAAATTTCAATATTTTTTATTAATTAAAAATAATGTCTGATCCAGATCATGGCTGCTATTTCAATTCTTCCATTAACACGCTTGATTGCATAATATACAGATGTAAGACAGGCTTTCTGTTTTTACTTCTAATTAAATTCAAACTCTTACTAAATTGGAACATTTTTAATTAATTTTTTTAATATTCAAAATTTTGACATTTTTTATTTGAATTGTTTGATATCTTCTTTACTAATTTATGTCATAGTTGTATTGTATAATTTGTATTGTTCTATCATTTTAGTTAGTTGTTTGGACATTTTATTAATATAAAATTTAATAGTTAATATAAAATGTTATTATAAATATGACAATTTTGTTATTTATTTTATTTTCATTAAAAGCAATGAAAATCAAATAGAAATATAAGCATTTAGACAGTATGATCATAACGTTTGTGAGATTTTATAAGTAGTCTTTCTTGTGTTGTGATTCTCTGATATTGATACTCTGTTCCTTTTTTTCTCAATAGAGGCGACACCTACTTCGCGGCTGCGGTATTCTTTAGAGGGTAAGAATCCTACCTCTTTGGATTACCTGTTTGAATCGGCACGTAATACCAACAACTAATTTTAATTTTGATTCTACATACCTATCATATTCATATTTATAATCTCTTAATTTAAATTTGATTTTTTTATGTTGATTTTCTAATTTAAAATTTTTTTCCCCTCCATTTTGAATTTTCTTCTCTGTCAAATATTGAATTGATATATTTAATATTGTGCTTTCTGAAAATTTATAAATATGAATTTTAATGATTTTTAATAAAAAAATTAAACTCGTATTATATAGTTATAACATATTATTTGTGGAGATTTGTAATAGTGATAATTGAGATAAAAAACAACAAAAAGATAAAAATTCATAAAGAAGGGTAACAGAGGTGTAGGAAGTCTAACGATATAAGACAAAAAAATATAACAACAGTATAAAAGTTAAATTATCTTTATATATATATATATATATATATATATATATATATAATATTTTCTTAAAACTCACGATATATTAACGTGAAATATAAAACATTATCAGTCAAAAATAAAAATATTTAATGAGCTGACGTTTTTCAAATAAAGCAACAATATATGAGTAGACGAAAAGATGATAGCCATTAAATGTAATGGCTTAGAAATAAGAAATATATAAAGAAGGGTATTGTGTATTATGATTGTGTGGAAATTGTTATATAATACTCAAAACTAATCATAAATAAAAGATCTAAAACATGGATTTATGCTAACATTCCCTTAAACTCATAATGCACGGCTAAATATATTGAGAGTTTGTCAAATAAAAAACAAAAATATAAAACAGAGTGTGACTTGGTAAATATCTACAATTTATGGGGACAAAGGAATAAATGGTAAAGATATAGTGCCAAGTTGAAGATGTTGATGAGTATAATGACAATATGTTTTAATATGTTTGGTTTGCTTATGAAATATTTTCCCTCCAAAAGACACTTGGAACATCAACAGATAACAAGAATGATCTTGTAGTCTCAACAAGATGATGATGTTTCCTTTCAGTAATGTCATTTTGTTGAGGAGTGTTAGTGTAAGAGGTATAATGTATAGTTCCATTAGAGGCAAGTAGGTAAAATCATTCAAAGTGTATTCAATCCAAGTCACAACGAAAGATTTTTATGGTAGTAGAGTGTTGGGTCTTTACAATAGCACTACAATTTTTGAAAATTGTGAAATAATTAGACTGACGTTTCATAGCATAGATTCAAGTGAAATGAGTAAAATCATCAATGAAAGAGACATAAAATCTAAAACCTCCTTTGGTGGATACAGGAGAAGGTCCCCACACATAAGAATGCACAAGATTAAAAGGGGTAAGAGAAGAAGAAATACTTTTATTAAAAGGTAAAGTGGAAACTTTTACCAGTTTACAACCACTAGAATAAAAAATATCATGACTGTCCAAAGTACTCAAGACTCTAGTAGACGCTAAAAACTTTAAACGAGAGGAAGAAATATGACCCAAACAAGAATGCCAAAAATAAAAAGGTGAAGAAAAAGAAGAAGACAAATGAAACGAAGATATATCAACAATAGAGATTGCAACTATTGAGTCATTGAACTGATTCAAGACATAGAGTCCACCTGGCCTATGAAATAGCCCAATCACCTTGTGAGATGTACGGTCTTGTACAAAACATTTAGATGGAGACTGTAACATCCCTAAGGAATATTACTAATTTTTAATAAATAAAATAGGAAATAAAAAAAAATACCTCAGTTAATATGATACCATTTCCCAAAAACGCGGGAAATTTAAAACTTTAATATAACATAATTCATATGTTCACAGTTACATTATTACAAAATTCACCAAAATCCAACATAATACATTTTACATCAAAAGTCTAAATAAGAAAATCCTTTCAAAAACCCAAGTAGCCCTGCATTCCGCCTCTAAGCATCTCCTGGCCCACCTGTCAAATCATCTGCTCCCGGATAACAAGTTATCCGATCATCCGTGCACACACACACACAGAGAAAGGGTGAGCTATGCACAATATATAAAAATATACATGAAATAAATATGCCACCCATCCCAAAAATAACATGACTAAATATTTCATTGTTTTCAAATCACCCATCCATGATCTCACAGTTCTTCATGAGTCATATACATGAACTAGGTCTTGGGACTTCACTGTGCTCCCACGAAACTAACCCATTCGTGGTCCAACCCTATGAGCCTATCATGCTCATAGTCCTGCCCTACAGACTCCTCGTATGTAGTAAAACATCCAAGCCTTCTTAACTTGGACCCTGGCACGCACGCAATCACCATACTATAGACTCCTCGCCCAATAGCAGCTGACGGGAACATAACAGTTCCTTGCCCATTGTGCGCCCAACGCATGTAATCACCATACTAAGGACTCCTCGCCACTTAGCAGCTGACGGGAACTACACAGTTTCATGCCCATCATGCGTCTAACCATCAAGCACATCCCAGACCCCTATTGGACTTAGTCCTTCAAGCCCAAACCACAAACACAAGCATATAATTCCTATCCTTTAGGAAATAACAAGCAAACAGTCCAAACAGTGCACAAACACATGGCTCTGCGCCATTCTCGTTTAAGCCATGTCAGTTCGCCCAAGCTAGAACCTCAGTCTCGCTTAGGCTAGCCCACATCGCCTGAGCGAGCGTGTAATAGTGGCTGTACCTCGTCATCTCGCTTAGGCGAGCTCTCCTTGCTTAAGCGAGACCTCTAGTCGCTTAAAACACACAAAGCTCCTCGCCTGGACGAGGATTCATTCAACCAAACACCAAGTCTCATCGTGACCTCGCTTAGGCGAGCCAACATACCTGTCGCTCAAAACCCCAAAACCTCTCGCCTGGCCGAGAAGTTGCGCTCAAAACATCCAAGTGTCTCTCGCTTGGGCAAGTGTCTCTCGCTTGAGCGAGAGACCAAGTCACTCAACCTCGTCCATGGTCGCCTAGGCGAGTAATGCGAACCAGAACCAAAAACGAGACTCTGCAACTCTCGCTTAGGCGAGATGGACTTGCTTGGGCGAGACTTACAGGGTTTCGAGTCTGTTCACGCGCACAATTCACTCTAAACAATGCACAACATGCTAAAACACATTTCTATTCATACCAATTCAATTTACACACATTGCAACAACACAGGTATAATGTAGACTCCATACAATTCCCGAATTCCAAGTTTCACACCATTCCCGTATATACATTTTGCTTCCACCTCTCTCTCCCAACTCAGCCCTTGCACACCCAATTCGGCTGAGACGAATTTAGGCTTTATGGTATGTTTAAGTCTCATTTAATTATTATTATAGGATGATTTCCAGCCCCTCTTGGCTTCCCCTTCTAGGTTTTCTTTTGCCCTCTCATATTCCCTCCAAAACTAAACTTAAAAAAATAAAGTTCTAGTTTCTTTCCCAACCAAGTTTGAACCCACAACCCATCAATTATCATATCAAAGGCACAACCAATCCAACCAAGTCAAGTTTTGTGATACACTCCAATAAGTATAAGCTTACATTACCAATTCCATACTCATACATATTATAAAAATTAATAATAAAACAACCACACATAATTGGTATACATAGGATTCGAACCCAAGTCCTCTCATACAATCAAAGTACTCTCAACCACTTGAGCTAGTACTTTTCCACATCACATTAAACAATAATTAATGCCATAAATGCTCTTTCTACCTGCATTTATTAATTTATTAATTATTTAATTAATTAATTTTCACGGGTCTTACATTTCCCCCACCTTTAAAATTTTTCGTCCTCGAAAATAAGACTTATCGGCAAAAAGGTGAGGATAAGACTTCCTCATGAGATCCTCCATCTCCCAAGTCATCTCCTGGGTTGGCTCGTCCCAGAGAACCTACACAGTCTGAATCTCCTTCCCTCTGAGTTGTTTGACTTGGGAATCTAGAATTCTCACCGGTCCAACTCCCAATGTTAGATTCTCATGCACTTGGACATCATCCTGCTCCAACACATGAGTAGGATCCGCCCCATACTTTCTCAGCTGTGATACGTGGAAGACATTGTGCAAGTTTGCCAAGTGAGGTGGCAATGCAATCTCGTACGCCACCGGTCCAATTCGCCTCGTAATCTGATACGGCCTGATGAATCGAGGAGTCAACTTCCTCGACTGCAATGCTCTCCTAATACTTGCGGTATGTGTAACCCTGAGGAACACATGGTCACCAGCCTCAAACTCAAGTGGCATCCTCCTCTTATTTGCGTAGGATTTCTGCCGACTCTAAGTTGCACGCCCGATCCTGTATTACCGTTACCTTCTCAGTAGTCTGTTGTAAGAATTTTGGACCAAGTACCACAGACTCTCCATCCTGCTGCCAACACAAAGGTGTCCGACATCTCCTGCCATACAAGGCCTCGTAAGGTGTCATCCCAATGCTGGAATGGTAGCTATTATTATAAGTGAACTCCACCAGCGGTAGCACCTCACTCCACATCCCGAGGTGATCTAAGATGCATGCTCTCAGTAAATCCTCCAGAGACTGTATGGTTCTTTCAGATTGGCCATCAGTATGAGGATGATATGCCAAGCTCATTCTCAGCTGAGTGCCCAAGGTGTTCTATAGCGACTGCCAGAACCTCGATGTAAACCTCGGATCTCTATCTGAGATAATACTAGTAGGCACACCATGTAACCTGACTATCTCCCTGACATACAACTCTGCTAGTTTATCCATGGACATCTTCTGATTGATCGGCAGGAAATGAGCGCACTTTGTCAATCTATCCACTATTACCCAAATAGAATCATGCCCCCTCATCGACCTTGGCAGGTGTGTAACAAAGTCCATGGAAATGCTGTCCCATTTCCACTGTGGTATGTCAAGAGGCTCCAACGTACCACCTGGCCTCTGATGCTCGATCTTTGCTTTTTGGCACACTAAGAAGGATGCTACATAATCTGCCACATCGATTTTCATGCCAGTCCACCAAAAGGTCACCTTCAAGTCTTTGTACATCTTAGTCATACCTGGATGTATGCTAAGACGACTCTTATGCCCTTCATCCAAGAGCATCTTCCTCAATACCCGACTGTTGGGTACACACACCCTCTCTTTCAAACGCAGGATACCATCTCTGCCCATCTTGAAGTCCTTTCTCTTCTCTGTACCCAACTCACTAATAATCTGTTCTAGTTCCTGATCCTTACCCTGTTCCACCCGAACCTCATCCAGGAACTCATTAGTGATCCTCAACATGCTGCACCGTATATGACCTGCCTCCATATCCAATCCCAGATTCATATCTCGCAGCTTCTCAATCAGCTCAAACTCTTTAATCATCATGGCCGACACATGAGCTCTCTTCTTGCTCAGAGTGTCTGCTACGACATTAACTTTACTAGGGTGGCATAACAGCTCAAAGTCGTAATCCTTCAGGTATTCCATCCAACGCCTCTACCTCATATTCAACTCCTTCTGATCAAACAAGTACTTTAAACTCTTATGATCGCTGAATACCTGAAAATATGCCCCATACAAATAGTGCCTCCATGTTTTGAGAGTAAAAACTATCGCAACCAATTCCAAGTCATGTGTAGGATAATTCTTCTCGTGTACCTTCAGCTGACGAGATGCATAAGCGATAGGCCATTTCTCTTGCATCAACACACAACCTAGGCCCTGGTATGAAGCATCACAGTACAACTCAAACGTCTTGGTTGTGTCAGGAATAGCTAGTATAGGTGTAGTTGTCAATCTCCTCTTCATGTCCTCAAAAAAGACTTCACACTCGTCTGTCCAAGAAAAAGACTGGTCCTTCCTGGTGAGTTGAGTCAATGGACTCACCATCTTGGAGAACCCTTCCACAAAATGCCTATAATAACCTGATAGACCCAAGAAACATCTCACCTCGGTTACTGTCTGTGGTCTCTCTCACTTCACCACTATCTCAATCTTCGCCAGGTCAACTGCTATTCCTTGGGCTGAGATTACATGGCCCAAGAACTGTACCTTATCTAGCCAAAACTCACACTTCGACAACTTCCCATACAGTTTATGCTCTTTGAGAATTCACATCACCACTCTCAGATGCTCTGTGTGGTCATCCCGACTCTCAGAGTATATCAGTATGTCATCAATAAACACGACAACAAACTGATCCAGGTACGGTCGGAATATCCTGTTCATGTAGTCCATGAAAATAGCATGAGCATTTGTCATCCCGAGCGGCATCACTACATACTCGTAATGCCCGTAGCATGACCTGAACGCCGTCTTCTACACATCCTCCGGTTTGACTAAGATCTGATGATATCCAAATCTCAAGTCAATCTCAGAGAACACTGCGGCTCCCCTCAGCTAATCCAGCAGATCGTCTATCCTCGGCAGTGGATACTTATTCTTTATGGTCATCTTATTCAACTGACGGTAATCAACACACAACCTCAAACTGTCGTCCTTTTTCTTTACTAAGAGTACCGATGCTCCCCAAGGTGATGCGCTTGGCCGGATGAACTTCTTCTCAAGCAAGTCTTTTATTCGCTTCTTCAACTCAGCCAACTCCGTTGGTGCCATTCTATAGGGTGCCATGGATACTAGGCCAGCTCCAGGGATAAGATCAATGGTGAAATCTACATCCCTGCTCGGTGGCAACTCTGGTATTTCATCTGGAAACACATCCGCACACTCCTCCACTATTGGAATCACACTGATCTTCTCGGTAGTGCTATTCTTCTCTGTATGAGCCACTATCATAAAACAGGTGGTTCCAGCTTCCACTTCATTTATCGCTCTCTGGGCTAAGATTAACTCCAATCCCTCATGTTTTGGGAATACCAAACTGCGCCATCCACAATCAATTATAACGTGATTGTTAGACAGCCAGTCCATCCCAAAGATTACATCCAGTCCCTCCAAAGGCAAGCACACCAAGTTCACCTTGAATCTGTGACCTGCCACTTCCATTGAACACCCAACGCAGACTGAACTGGTAGCTACTTGACCCGAGGAAGGAGTTGAAACAAGCAACTCACACCCAAAATCGTGTTTCACCAAATTCAATCTCCCCACACACGCATTAGCAATGAAAGAATGTGTTGCTCCACAATTGAACAACACCAACACTAAATAACCCAACAATAAGCAAGGCTCAAGGATAAGGTTACCTGATCGAGTAGCCTCTATGGAGGTCAAGGCAAAGACCCTACCGACCGCTCTAGCCCTCTCTACGGGTGATGCTACGGGTTTCTTCACACTCAGACTCTTCTTTTTTGGGCAATTATTTGCAAAGTGCCCAGGTTTGTCGCAGATGAAACACTTGCGATGGTCGCCTGACCATCCTACTCCACCTGTCAGTTGTGGGCAATAACTTTTCAATTGGGTCCGCCACACTGGTAGCAAGTGGGACCTTGAGATGTTTGTGGTCAGCTGTATTTTTCATTTGCCTCGCCTCTGCGACACTTTTCTGATGTCTAGCAACGGGACCAAGGCCCTTCTCCAGGTGCTCAGCACTCTTGGCCTGTTCCACCAAGACTGGAAACCTTCTCTCTCTCAAAGGCGTCACCACCTTCTTCAGTTCATGTTTGAGTCCTCGCTCAAACTTCAGGCACCTCCACTCCTCAGTAATGTTCTGTGAAGAGTATCTCGCTAGGTGCTCAAACTTATTCACGTACTCCTGCACCATCATATCCCTTTGTTGTAGTGCAAGGAACTCAACTTCTCTGCCCTGCCTGGCTGTGTCAGGGAAATATTTCTCCAGGAATCGAGTCCTGAAGTTTGTCCAATCTATCAGTTCCTCTCGGGTCTGCATCTGCTGTTGCATTCCCGCCCACCAATACTCTGCATCCTCATTCAACAAATATGTGGCAAACAAAAGCTTCTGCTCATCTTCGTAGTTCATCACTTTGAAGATCTTCTCACATTTGCGGAGCCACGCATCCGCTTCATCGGGAGAGGCTTTGCTAGTGAACTCCGCTGGCTTGTGGCGCAAGAAGTCCTCCATAGTCGGCACCCTAATTGGTGCAATCGCCGTTCCAAGCTGCGCTGCTACCGGTGTTTGCATCGCATCCACCATCCGGTGAATAGCCTCCGCGATGTCATCAACACCACTACTCCTTCTCCTCTTGTTAGCAGCCATAGCCTGGATACGCCACATTACAACTGTTAAAACCAATTCACTTAGTTAAACAAAGTCGTTCATCTCTTACCAAAATACAATTAAATCACACACACAATCAAACAATAAGCTCACTCCCCAAAAGCCTCAAAATATTTTTAAAATATTTCCAAAACTTTTGCTCTGATACCAATTGTAACATCCCTAAAGAATATTACTAATTTTTAATAAATAAAATAGGAAATAAAAAAATACCTCAGTTAATATGATACCATTTCCCAAAAACGCGGGAAATTTAAAACTTTAATATAACATAATTCATATGTTCGCAGTTATATTATTACAAAATTCACCAAAATCTAACATAATACATTTTAAATCAAAAGTCTAAATACGAAAATCCTTTCAAAAACCCAGATAGCCCTGCACTCCGCATCTAAGCATCTCCTGGCCCACCTGTCAAATCATCTGCTCTCGGATAACAAGTTATCCGATCATCGGCACACACACACAGAAAGGGTGAGCTATGCACAATGTATAAAAATATACATGAAATAAATATGCCACCTATCCCAAAAATAACATGACTAAATATTTCATTGATTTCAAATCACCCATCCATGATCTCACAGTCCTTCATGAGTCATATACATGAACTAGGTCTTGGGACTTCACTGTGCTCCCACGGAACTAACCCATTCGTGGTCCAATCCTATGAGCCTATCCTGCTCATAGTCCTGCCCTACAGACTCCTCGTATGTAGTAAAACATCCAAGCCTTCTTAACTTGGACCCTGGCACGCACACAATCACCATACTATGGACTCCTCACTCAATAGTAGCTGACGGGAACATAACAGTTCCTTGCCCGTCGTGCGCCCGACGCATTAATCACCATACTAAGGACTCCTCGCCACTTAGCAACCGACGGGAACTACACAGTTCCATGCCCATCATGCGTCCAACCATCAAGCACATCCCAGAACCCTATTGGACTTAATCCTTCAAGCCTAAACCACAAACACAAGCATATAAATCCTATCCTTTAGGAAATAATAAGGAAACAGTCCAAACAGTGCACAAACACATGGCTCCGTGCTATTCTCGCTTAAGCCATGTCAATTCGCCCAAGCTAGAACCTTAGTCTCGCTTACGCTAGCCCACCTCGCCTGAGCGAGTGTGTAACAGTGGTTGTACCTCGTCATCTCGCTTAGGCGAGCTCTCCTCGCTTGAGCGAGACCTCTAGTTGCTCGAAACACACAAAGCTCCTTGCTTGGACGAGGATTCACTCAACCAAACACCAAGTCTCATCGTGACCTCGCTTAGGCGAGCCATTCTCGCCTAAGCGAGCATACTTGTCGCTCAATACCCCAAAACCTCTCGCCTGGCCGAGAAGTCGCGCTCAAAACATCCAGGTTTCCTCGCGACCTCGCTTGGGCGAGTGTCTCTCGCTTGAGCGAGAGACCAAGTCGCTCAACCCCATCCATGGTCGCCTAGGCCAGTAACGTGAACCAGAACCAAAAACGAGACTCTACAACTCTCGCTTAGGCGAGATGGACTCGCTTGGGCGAGACTTACAAGGTTTCAAGTATGTTCACGTGCACAATTCACTCTAAACAATGCACAACATGCCAAAACACATTTCTATTCAGACCATTCAATTTACACACATTGCAACAACACATAGGTATAATGCAGACTCCATACAATTCCTAAATTCCAAGTTTCACACCATTCCCGTATATACAGTGTATAAACCCCTTTCCTTCATGCATTTAGTTCAAAATTCAAATAAAACAGTACCAAACTCACAACCCCTAAATTCCCTCATGTGCATTACGAATTTCAGTGCAAAGTCTCATCAAAATCATATAATAACATACAAAAACACAAAATTTGAGTTCAGCTCCCCTAACCTGAATTCTTGATTGAAATTGAGAAGAGAATAGGGATCCCTTGGTTCACCAAGTTCTTTGCTTCCACCTCTCTCTCCCAACTCAGCCTTGCACACCCAATTCAGTCTCTCACTCTCCAATTTTCGCTCTCCTCTCAAGCCAAAACGAAAAGAATTGCAAAAACCCTCCTTTCCACCTCAAATTTTCCTTTTATATGTGTGTTATGGTTGGGTTAATGGGCTGAGACGAATTTAGGCTTTATGGTATGTTTAAGTCTCATATAATTATTATTATAGGATGATTTCCAGCCTCTCTTGGTTTCGCCTTCTAAGTTTTCTTTTGCCCTCTCATATTCCCTCCAAAACTACACTTAAAAAATTAAAGTTCTAGTTTCTTCCCCAACCAAGTTTCAACCCACAACCTATCAATTATCATATCAAATGCACAACCAATCCAACCAAGTCAAGTTTTGTGAGACACTCCAATCAATATAAGCTTACATTACCAATTCCATACTCATACATATTATTAAAAATTAATGGGTTAAATATGTTTTTAGTCCCTGAACTTTGGTCAAAAATTGGAATTCATCCCTGATCGAAACTTTGATCAATTTTGGTCCCTAAACTTTAAAAATGAATGAATATAGTACTTTTAACCCATTTATGTTGACTTTTTTCAACATCTCGAATGTGTTTCATGTTAATATTGGAGTTGTTTACACCATTTGACACATTATCAGCTCAATATTTACTGAGAAATGCGTTCGAAACCTAAAAAAAAGTTGACAAAAATTGGGTTAAAAGGACTATATTCATTCATTTTTAAAGTTTAGGGACCAAAATTTATCGAAGTTTCGAGTAGGGATGAATTCCAATTTTGGGTCAAAGTTCAGGGACTAAAAACATACTTAACCCAAAATTAATAATAAAACAACCACACATAATTGGCATACATAGGACTCGAACCCAAGTCCTCTCACACAATCAAAGTACTCTCAACCACTTGAGCTAATACTTTTCCACGTCACACCAAACAATAATTAATGCCATAAAGGCTCTTTCTACCCGCATTTAATAATTAATTAATTATTTAATTAATTAATTTTCACAGGTCTTACAAAGACAAATACATATTATATCCAGAATCATAGATTTTGCCAACAAAAGCAGTATTCATAATAAACCAAGTATGTAGTAAACATTAGACAAAGACAAAGATGGTGTTGCAATGGTACCAATACCTTGTAACGGAACTGAAACACCATTAGCAATTGCAATTGACATGGATGAGTTAGGTGATAACGAAACAAAAGAAGGCAAATGATGTGACAAATACATATTATATCCAGAATCACATATTTTGCCAACAAAAGCAGTATTCATAATAAGACCAAGTATGCAGTAAACATTAGACAAAGACAAAGATGGTGTTGGAATGGTACCAATACCATGTAACAGAACCGAAGCACCGTTAGCAATTGCAATTGACATGGATGAGTTAGGTGATAATGAAACAAAAGAAGGCAAATGATGTGACATATGATTAGTGGCACCTGAATTAATGATCCATTTGTCAGAAGATATATTTGGTGATCATGTACCTTGAGATTTGCAAGCCTATGTTGGTATGGGGTTGGGAAGCAAGTCTAATTTCTTTTACTAATAATTCATTAACAAAATTGTCAACAGAAGGTAGAGGGCTACGACGCAAAATTGAACCACATAAACTTTCAAAATCGCTACACAAAGCCATAAGAAATTGAACCAAACCTTGTGATTCCCTAAGAGTAATATACGGTGCAAAAGCACTTAATTATATAGGTTCAATTAAGGCAAGTTGATCCCATAGGGTTGTCATGACAGAAAAAAAGTCTTGAATGCTCATGTCATTTTGCTTTAGTGCACAAATATCTGTGTATACCATCAAGATAAGTGATCATATAACATCCTGACCGGATATTACTAATTTAAATAAAAGAAAATAGAAATAATAATAAAGAAAACCAAAACTGCATTTATTATAATGTCTTTCCCAAAACGTGGGAAAATTAAAACCTTTATTACGCTTCTTAATAATAACTATAAATTAAAACTCGAAGTTTTACATCTCCAAAAACTGATAAATCAAATCCGAGTTACATAATAATAGAAATATCAATAAAATGAAATCCCCATGCTGCCCTGCTCCGTCGCTATGCCTCTCCAGCACTACCTGCAACACCATAAGCTTCGTGTAACAAATTACGCAATAATCGTAAATCACAAATAGATAAAGTGAGCTAACAATTCAAATATATATAAAAACACATTTCAAATATATACACACACTTATCATAGAAACTTTATCCTCTTATTCCATAAAGCATGGCCATCACCATGTTTATCCATGTTCTACATCTTCAGATGATAACCCTAAGATGTCTTTCACTACCACAGGCCATAACTCCTGGTTTGACCATCTACAAGCCACAACTTATAGAAACAATGTGACAATATCATGTTACGGACCACACTCCATAGCGCGAGGTGGAGTTCCCATTACGAACCACAATTCGTATTCTCTACACAAGATGAGCACAACACTGGCCACAACATGTGATTGCACAGTCAGGTGGAGACCTTCCATACGAGCCACAACTCACACACTCACACTGGTACCACTCATTAGGCCACAACCTTGGATCGCCACATGTGTACCCTCCATTTTGAATCACAACTCAAGGAATCTCATTCCAAGCCACAACTCATGGAATGCTCTAGCAAGATGCATCCTTAAAGTATCACCCAAATTCTTGTAGACCACGCATCATGCAAAGAAAACAAGTCGTTGCCCTTACGTTATCACCTGGCGCTCCTAAGCACTGCCAAGCGAAAACTAGTTGCAGGCCACCTGGCGGAAACCTCGTGCTGCCAGGTGCCAAGCGCCTCAAAAGCCTCAACCCTTGCAGGTATCGCCTAACAGAATGAACCTCACCGCTAGGCGCCACACACTCTAGTAGTTTTTTGAATTTATAGATGTCTCCTTGTGGTTCAATATTTTCCGCCAGACGCTATACCAATACTACGACTAGTACTGATTTGGCACCACAAAATATATGTTAACACCCTATAGGCATCATGGACCCACTATAAAATTACCAAGTTAATTTTCTCACCTTCAAAGGATATTGAACCCCATTTCTTATGACTTGTCCAAATACATAGTCTTACATGTATGCTCACACCTAACTAGCCATTCCTTAACATTAACTAAGAACAAACTATGCTCCTCAAATATATATCACACTCAGCAAGACATACCTATTTTCCTCATTGTTCCTCAAACATTGCTTGAATTTCTACTAACACCATGCAACATAACAAGTAATCTCTAGTATACTATTAAATGATGCACTTAACTTAGGCAACCCAATAAAGGAACTATAATTCCTAAGATATATTCTCCAATCATTTATTCTCAATTCTCAATCAGCTAAACCTCATTTGTACATCCTTGGGGTCCCTATTCTTCCAATACCCAAACCATCTTTACCCCTTCCAATATGTATAAAAGACTAATTTTCCAGGTTCCCTCTTATTTTCACATTTCTGCGTCCACTGGTTTCCCCAGATAGCCTTTCCCCAGTACGACACAACCTAACCAGCACGCATTCCCTTGCCGTCAGGCAGTGCATATGATAATCAATTTTGTTCTACTATTCGCTTCAATAACTCAACTATTATTTTTCAACCCTAATTCACTTTCTAGCATGCATCAATATACATTACATTATTTATTCACCATCATTTTGCCATTAAAATATAATTTCCAATTTATTGATCCTTGTGAACCTTGTTTAATCCAAAGACTCCTAACATCATCCAATCATCAAAATCACAACATGAATCATAAATTCATAGCGTACATTCATTAAATAAACCCTCATAACCATTTTCCCTTGATTAGAATCATCCAGAACATGCATAAACCCCAAATCGAGCCAATTTTGCTCGGGTCGCCTAACGGGTGTTCATCGCTGCCAGGCTGTTTATATAAAACCCAAAAAATTGGGTGAGAAAGGTTGCATCGCCTGGCGGCCAGTTCATGCGTCATGCGGTTCCCCATAGGAACCCATAAATACACAACAATTCACACGATTCGCCTGACAGCTTTGAAGACCCGCCTAGCGGTTTCTGGAAAATTTCCAGAAATGAACCCAAAAACGACCAAAAATAAACTAGAGTACAATTACAATTCATGCAATATACACATTTAACAGACTCGTAACCAAGTGCGAGTTCAACTCCCCTAACTGTGTACTCCTTGTTCCAAATGAAATTGCTAGGGTTCCTTCTTGATTCAAATGACCTCCTTTTGCTAACTCTCGAACTCCCCGCAGCAAGGTGCCTTTAATTATGCTCTAAGTGCCTAGAATTCCCTCCTTCCAATAGTCATAATTTGTAGTCTCAAAAACCAACACTCCTTCTCTCAAGTTTTCCTCTTAACTATGCTTTAATTATTATTAATAGCTAAAAAACATAATTTAACTATTAATGGTTGTAATTTCCATTCAAAGGTCGTTACTAGATGGTTTCCCAACCCTTCCATTTCCTCCTCAAGACGGCTAGGGTTTTTTGTTCCTTCCCATTCATGACAAAAAGAAATTTGGCAAAAAGGAACTTATTTCGCATAAACCAATGATCGAACACACCATCACCCACTTGCTAAATCAATGCACATTAAATCAATCAATTCATGTTTCGTGATAGTTCCTATTCATCTAGGATTATATTATCACACATCACGGTCAAGCATATTATTAAAATAATAACACAAATAAAATAACACACAAATAACATACACAAGACTCAAACCCAAGTCCTCCTAATACAATTATGTACTCTCACCCATTTGAGCTAGTACTATTCCACATCATAATTTACAGCATTAACTGTCATAAAGATTCCCATTACCCATGTTTATTAAATAATTATTTATTTGATTATTTAGTTTTTTCTCGGGTCTTACAGATCCCATACCTCCTTTGTAGTATCATATTTTTCAAATTGAGCGTCAATCAAGTGTATGGCAATCTTATTGACCCAAGTGATAATTATAAAGTTATCAACTTCTCATACCTCTTAAAGTAGTATCATAATCATCAGTTTGGGTGTTAATCGATTATTCCTTAACACCTGAAACATAACCCCACATAGATTTTCCACAAAAACAAGTTTTAAATAACATAACTCCACTAAGAATAATTTTTACCGTTCAATTACATGCCAATAGACTAAAGAGAATCATCTTTACGAGTCACCATGTATTAGAGGATTGCAAGTACCTTAAAATAGCATAAATAACATGGTATGGAACCTTCCAAAATGCCTCAAAGCAAAAAATGAATTTGCGTTCAGATGAAACAAAATATGCAGAAAACTAACGAAACATGGTGAAACGCCTAAAAATTGTAAAAGATGCTTATGGCTTAGGGCTTTGGGCTTAGGGTGTAAGGTTTAGGATTTAGGAAAGAGGAACTATTGCAAGAATCCCTTCTCAATCATGGATCATTTCAAGCTCTTGATACCTTGTAGAAATCAAAAAAATATATGAAGAATGATATTATGTATTATGATTGTGTAGAAATTGTTACGATATATGAAGAAAGAGATTACGTACTATGATTATGTAGAAATATATTGTCTCACAATATGCACAGTATAAGAAATATCACAACAAGTAATGGTGAAATATACTAGATTGTCAACAATATTTATCAAAAGACACACACACACATATCATACATTCAACTAAATAAGGGTACTGAGAGAGAATATAACCTTTAGGACAATATGAAACTTAAACCCCCATGAAATAACACATTTCCTAGTAGACATTGAAGTGGGAACGTGTCAAAGGATGTAAACAACTAAAATGCTAGCATGAAACATGTTTGACACGTAAAAAAAATTTAATGTAATTGGATTAAAAGGAGTATATGCATTCATTTTTAAATTTTGAAGTCTAAAATGTATCAAAGTTTGTGACAGTGAAAATTTTCAATTTCGCATCAAGGTTCAAGGGCTAAAAACATACTTAGCCAAAAAAAAAATCATTAGGTGGAATTATGAACATCTAGAGGATACTAAGGGTTTGGAAGATCAGTAATCACAAAAGGTTCTTAGGAAGTCATGGTAACATCTTAAGTTGTAGTAGCACTAATATAATCCCTATAATTCTCAATTTCAAAATTATTTAAAACATTGTCACCAATTTTTTGAGAAAGCAATCAATACAATGAGATCAAACTTTGTAGGGTTATGGGACCTAAAATAAAGTGAATAAAATGGAATGTCCTCAAGAAAAAATAAATTGTAAAAAACATAGAGTTTGTAATTATACAGATCATAACAACAATAATCCTTCTTTTTACCATCCCATGACCAAAAAAAACACATATAACAACTTACCCTATATTTCATTGGGAATTGAAGCATGCAATAGAAGAGAACAAGTAGAATCAAATTATGGTGGTGTTTTCTTTTAGAAACACCATTCTATTGGGGAGTATAAGTACAAAAATTATGATAAAAAAAAGTACCCTTTATGATAAGTAATTTATAAAAACTTATTAGAAATGTACTCACAAATTACATTGAAAACATTTAAAAAATATATTATTTTTAGTTTACCACATAGTACAAAATATAATATATACATAAAAATAACTCATAATGATGATTCATAAACTAAATTTAACAATAAGAGGTATGAGCATCAATAAAAGAGACATGATATAGGATCCACTTTTGGAATGGATTCTATGGATCATAATGAACTAAGTCAGAAGATGTATGAGAGGTACAAACACTACTTGTAAAAGGCAAGACAATAAATTTGACAAACTTAATTACAACCACAACAATAAAAAGTATCATTGGTTTGTAAATTTCCTAATACTCAGGTGGAGACTAAGGAAATTAAATAAGATAAAGAAACAAGTCCAAGGCAAGAATACTATAGATATATGATAAATGATGTAAAATTCAAATTTTAACAAAAATGATAAATCAACAATGGATGTTGCAACAACTGCATTCTTCAAATCATCCAACATATAAAGTTCCTCATGTCTAGGGATGACAAATAAACTCGTCCCCATGGGTATTGCCCGAACTCGTCCCTGTTTTGATGGGAAATCCCTGCATTGATTGGGTATTTTTTTAATATTTTTATTTATTGTATATTTTCTTTTTGCATGAGAATGTTTAACAGTCTTAATTTAAGTTTTCTTTAACATAAACCTTTCATTTGCTAAGTAATATTAAAAAATTATCATTTTTATTCTATTATTTGTTTCACTCAAAAAATTTTCTTTATATCTCAACCATCGATTAGATTGATATTTGAAAAGTTTTCTTACATCTCTAAGGTATTTTGCATATTATGATTTCCTTTATGCGATTTCATTCAATGGTCTCTCAAATTGTTTATAAGACACACATTTGATATTTTTTTAAATATTTTTATTTTTTGTTTATTTTTATCATGTAGAGTATTATTTTGATATTTTTTATATAATTACTTTAATTTTCTAACTCATTATCATACGTGTAATTTTTATCATTAAAATTCTTTAAATAAATTTTATTTACTATAATATAATGGTTTAATGTAATTGCTATGAATATTTTTATCACCATCCAACATATATTGAAGTTCAAAATATGAAAAGTCTATGTTAAAATTCTATTATTATTAGTTTAATCTTGGTTCTTTGTATGATTTTGATCAAGCGATGCATTATAATATTTATTAGTGTATAAAAAATATATTTCATTAGAATTTGAGAATTGAAGTAAACAAACATTTAAATATTTTTTAATTTTAATAATTTTTTCTTTTTATATGTTTTAAAAATATTTTAAATATTATCAACTAGGTTCATTAATATTTGAAAATTTAACAAATGTTTTGGTTCTCGTGAAATTTTATTTGATATTGTAATTTGAAATATATACAATTATAATTTTTTTCTAAATATTTGATGTTGAAGAAGCAACTCTCTTTTTATTATTGAATATTTGATAATATTATGTTTTTTTTTTTTACCGTAGTTTTTCATTATTGTATAAAAATTAATTAATTTAAATTAGAACAGTAAGAAAACTGGTACGGGTATGAGTATATAGTCGTTTTCCTGGTGAGGATAAGGATGAGACAAAAATTACCTATTAGATTTGGGTATGAGGATGAGGATGATTTTTTTCTCTAGAGATGTGTGTGGGATAGTGAAACTCTTCCTCGTCCCGCCCAATTATCATCCCTACTCCTATCTACGCCTCCTAGATTAAAGATCCCACACATAACAATTACTAAAAACCAAGATTAAGTAACATAAGTCACCTAATTGATCAACTACAACAATACTCAAAATGAGATCAGGAATATATAGTAAACATTTGAAAGACACAAACTGCGGCACATAATGAAAATTATTAAATTTTTTGATAAAATTTATCAATAAAATCCATTGATAAATTCTATTTTCTCAACAGATTATTTTTCGTTGATAAATTAACTGTTAGGTAAAAGTTTATGTTATAACCATTGTTGGTAGTTAGTATACTATCCGTTTCTAGCCGTTGGGTAGTTAATGTACTAGTTGTTTATATCCATTGAGTAGTTAATGTACTAGCCGTTTATAGCCGTTGTGAGTATAATGGACAAAAATTGTAAGCCTATAAATTGTATTGTGGATGGCATGAATAATAAACAACAATGAAAAGTGAATAAGTTTATTCATCTAAGAGCTTCTTTCTCCTAACAAAGTGGTATCAAGAGCTAGGTAGATTGCCAGGGAGCTAAAAAGCTAGGTTGTTCTTGAATGTTTCAGTAAAAAAAAAAGAGTCAATTGCTCGAGTGTCTAAGTGAAACAAACAGTAAGAGAGAGTGATTGCCAACAACAATATGGCCTTACCCCAACTGATACAAAAATCCAACTATGATAATTGGAGCATGCAAATGAAGGCTTACCTCGGATCCCAAGATGTACGAGATGTATTTAAAGGTAGCTTTGAAGAGCCAGCGGATTGTGATGAACAGACAGTCGCCCAGATTGTTGTGTTGAAAAGAAGACGAGTCAAAGATAAGACAACTATGTATGCATTGTACCGAGTTGTGGAAGATACAATCCTTCAGAAGTTAGTAAATGCTACGACTTGAAAAGAGGCATGTGAGATGTTGGAGAAAACATATAAGGGAGATGATCGTGTGAAACCGGTTCATCTTCAAGCTCTCATAGGAAAATTTGAAAGGTTTCTAATGAAGGAGAACGAAGAGGGTGATTGAGTTGAAATCTTGGGTGCAGACTGTCACAAACTGATTTGTTGAGAAAATTTTGAGGTCATTGACAATTGACTTCGACAACATTGTATGTGCCATAGAGGAATCGAAAGACCTCTCAAAACTCACGACGGTGGATCTTGTTGGGTCCCAAGAAGCCCATGAACAAAGAAGAAGAAAGACGAAGGAGGAATACTTTGGCCAAGCACTCTAAGCAAGGATAAATTTCAAGGAGAAAAAGGCGTTTGGAACTCAGAACACTCGTGGCAAAGGTCAAGGACGTGGTGGTAAAGGTCGACATGATTACGAAGATGGCGCTGCTGGTGTGTAAAATTAGCGAGGTCGAGGTGGAGGCTAAGGAGTTTGGTCAAGCAACAATGGTGAGTGCTACAAGTGTGGCAAGCTCGATCACTAGGTAGAGCTATGGTAAGGTTAGTCATTTTGCAAAGGACTATCGGTCTCAAAAATAGAAGAAATAAATCAACCAATCTTCTTATATAAGAGGTTGAAGAACAAGAAGGAATATTCTTGATGGCCAGTAGAGAAGCAAGGTTGGCACATGATGTGAAGAACTTGGCACATGGTGGGAAGAGTTTGGCAAGGGAGGAAATTGATGAAGATGAGATGTTGCTAATAAGAAGCTCGAATACGAAGCTTAGTATGAGCTATAGGACAAATGCCAAGTTTGGTTTAAGTTGAGAAAACTACTCGGTCTGGTATCTAGACAATGGAGCTAGAAACCATATGTGTGGAGATGAAAACATGTTTGACGAGCTCTCCAAAATTGAGGCTGTAGATGTGCCATTTGGAGATGCTTCCAAGGTGATGGTAAAAGGACGAGGAACGATATGTTTTTCTTAGAAGAATGGATGAATTGGGAAAATTTCGGACGTGTATTACGTACCCAACCTATAAAGTAATGTATTGAGTATATGGTAGTTAATGGATAAAGGATACTCGGTCATCATGAAAGACAGAGAACTGGAGTTGAGAGATAAACTCGAACACCTTATTACCTGAGTATAAATGAAAGAACATAGAATGTATAAACTACAATTGAGATGTTTGAAATTCGATGTCAAGGATGACGCCATGAAGTGCATTTTTGATTTGGCCATCTGCATTTTGGAGGGTTGACAAAGCTAGTACAAAAAGAAATGGTGCGTCGATTGCCAAATATAGAATTTAAAAACAATTTATGTGAAGATTGTGTACTCGGCAAGCACTAGAGAACCCTGTTTTCCAAAGATAACTAAGTATTAGGTGAAGGAATAGGTCGGCCTGGTGCATACAGATGTCTGTGGACCAATTACTCTTGTATCTTTCAATGGTAAGAGGTATTTGTTAATATTTGTTGATCATTTCTCTCAGAAGACATGGGTTTATTTTTTGAAGGAGAAATCTGAAGTATTTAGGGTGTTTAAGAAATTTAAAGTAATGGTTGAAAATGAAACGGGCACAACAATTAAGGTTGTTCGGTTACATAGAGGAGGTGAATACACATCACCCGAGTTCATGAGATATTGTGAGGAGCTCAACATTAAAGACTTTTAACAACTCCATAGTCACCACAACAAAATATTAAAAGGAATAATCAAACCATTCTTAACATGGTTCGAGCAATGTTGAAAGGTAAGAAATATGTCAAAAGAATTTTGGGCTGAAGTAGTGTAGTGTGCAGTATATGTGCAGAACAGGTGCCCTCATGCAAAGCTGAATGGAAAAGCACCACATGAAGCATGGAGTGGAAAGAAACCATGTGTATCTCACTTGAAGGTATTTGGTAGTGTAGCATATGCTCATGTTCTAGTGCACCAAAAGAACTAAGCTCGAGGACATGAGTAAGAAACTTGCTTTTTTTTTTGATATGATGAAAATGCAAAGGGGTATAAATTGTTTAATCCATTAACAAACAAAATTCTTGTGAGTCGTGATGTTGTAATAGATGATGAGAATGAATGGAACAACTTGACAGAAATAGTTCAGAGCTCGACAATGACAAGTGGGAGCTCGAAAACTACTTTTTGAAGCTCGACAAGTTTGGCCAATGTTCTAGCAAGACAACAAGAGGTTTCTAACAAGGAAGAAAAGCCATTGCAGGCCATAACTCGGAACCTACAAGACATATATAATACAACTAACGAGATACATGTTGCGTGTCTTTTGGAAGATTTTGAAGATGTTAGTTTTGAAGAAGCCATGGTGAATGAGAAATTGAAGAAGGCAATGGACGAGGATATTATTGCTATAGAACGTAACAACACGTGGGAACTATTCGAGTTACCAAAAGGAGCTCGACTCATTGGAGTAAAATGGGTTTTCAAGAAGAAAATGACAGCACAAGATAGAGCAATATAAAGCTCGATCGGTAGCAAAAAGCTATAGACAAGGGGAAGGAGTTGACTATGTCGAGGTATTTGCACCTGTTACTAGGATGGAGACTATTCGTCTACTAATTTCTGTAGTAGCTCAAAACAAACGGCCTATTTTCCAAATGGACGTAAAATCAACTTTCCTGAATGATATGTTAAAGGAAGAGGTCTACATTGAGCAATCACTCGGTTACATAAGGATAGGTGAAGAAAAGAAGGTGTTGAGGCTGAAGAAGGCTCTTTATGGCATGAAACAAGCTCTAAGGGCTTGGAATGACCGAATCCACACTTATTTCGTGGAAAATAAATATGAACAGTGCCTAGTTGAACATGCACTAAAGAAACATGGAGGTAGGATACTGTTTATAGCTCATTATGTTGATGACCTTGTGTTCATGGGTAATGATGCAGAATTAATCAAGAAGTTCAAAAGAACCATGGAGAAAGAGTTTGAGATGACGGACTTGGGGCACATGAGATACTTTTTCGGGTTGGGAGTCAAAAAACTTGAGATAGGCATCTTTGTGTCTCAAGAAAGGTATGCCGAAGATATTCTGAGTAAATTCAAGACAACGAGTTGTAGCCTGGTTTCAACCCCAATGGAACTGGGTACAAAAGTTTCAAAGTTTGATGGAGGAGAACAAGTAGATGCCAATAAATATAGAAGCTTGGTTAAAAGTCTTCATTATATGACAAGCACAAGGCTGAATCTGATGCTAAGTGTTGGAGTGGTGAGCCGACATATTGAGAAACTGAACTACTCTCATTGGAAGGCGTTAAAACAAATATTGAGGTATATCCGAGGAACTATATCACTCGGTTTACTCTATACTAGATCGAAAGAATATAAATTGGTGGGGTACTCAAATAGTGATTGGTGCGGAGATGTAGATGATTGAAAAAACACATATGGGGATGTATTTTTCATGGCAACAAGGCATTCAGTTGGCTTTCAAAGAAGCAGTCCATATTAACCTTGTCAACATGTGAAGCCAAATATGTTGCAACATAATGGTGTGTATGTCATGCAGTGTGGCTTAGAAATCTTATTAGCAATATAGAGATGAAACAGGAAAAAGGGATCGTAATACGAGTGAATAATAAGTCAACCATTGAATTAGCAAAGAACTAGGTGAACCATGAAAAGAGCAAGCACATTGATGTGCGTTTTCATTTCATTCAAGAACACGTGAAAGAAGGCAATGTGGAGCTAGTGCACGAGAGAAGCCGAGATCAAGTTGCAGACATGTTTACAAAGCCACTGCCTATTGTGTTATTTAATAACTGTAAGAATTTTATTGAGATGAAGGATAAAAGAAGCATTTAAGTTTAACGGGAGTTTTGTTAGGTAAGCTTAAATAGAATAAAGTTTATGCTATAGTCGTTGTTGGTAGTTAGTATACTAACTGTTTATAGTCGTTGGGTAGTTAATGTACTAGCCGTTTATAATCGTCAAGTAGTTAATGTACTAGCCATTTATAGCCATTGTGAGTACAACAGACAAACATTGTAAACTTATAAATTGTATTGTTGATGACATGAATAATACACAACAACGAAAAGTGAATAAGTTTATTCATCTAATAGCTTCTTTCTCTTAACATTACCAATTTATTGTAGTGTTAATGGAATTAAGGAGCCATCAATAGTCATAAAAGATATAAGATGGAATTTGAGTACAAAAATGATTTAGGACCATATGACAACATATGTGAGGTACCAAAATTAAGATCCATATAGAAGGAAATATACTTAATGAAATATAGGAAGACAAACCTTTTAAGGATCATGTCATGTGACAAAGTACAAGAAACTTTTGAATTTGTCCTACAATATCAAATATGCTAGTGGAATGTAGAGAGTCCTAATTTTCACTAACCAAAGTTTTACAAAACAGAATAACAAAGAACGATAAAATCAAAAATAACACAACAAAGAAGATAACCAAAAAACAAAGTAGAGTACATGACCTAAATCAAACCAAAACAGAAACATAAAGAAGAAGAGAAAGTTACGCATGAGAGATCACAAGAAGACACGATAGAACCGATATAGTGTAAAAAGGACTCAAACTAAATCAGACTGCAAATAGGGTCCCAAACCCCACAAAAAATGTATCGTGCTATAACAACTCCTAATGTGAAGGAGAAGATGTTGAAAAGTTTAATATCGCCTACTAAATCAAACGAGTTTACTGGTAAGTGATTAACAAATGAGTTAGAGGCTCTCATATCATTTTGATTTTCACCTTGAAACTAATTGACATTTTGTCTAATAGATATATAAGTCGAATTCTCATAATCTATGCAAGTGATGTGGAACTTCCCTCGAATGCTGATCTAAGAAATCCAAACAAGATTTCACCGTAAGACATAATTGATTTAAAAAAATAGTAAAACACCAAATCGACACCTAGATTTATATCATTGTTTATTTTGACCCGGTTTAGAAAATAACATTACTTTTAAGTTTGCCATTCTATTCATTAACTCAGATTTTTTATTTTTATTGTGCAGTGGTTATTTCTAGTATCATAAAAGGTGAGTTCCTCTATTTCTATACATTTGTTTTAAGTAAAAAGGAAACAATACTTTACTTTGTCTCTATCAGAGGCTTCCATTGCTCAATTTCTATACTTCATAAATAATAAGTATGATGGAACAAGTTTCTATATAAATATATTTGTTTTAAGAAATATATAAAAAAAATTTAATAAATTACTTAAAAGTTAAAACTAATTTATATATAAACTAATTTTTAGAACTTCTGTTTCTAGTTTATTGATAAATTGATTTTATTTTTATCTTTTTATTGTTCTTTTATAAAAATGCTTTTGAAAACATTTGTCCAAACATAACTAATTTTATTTATAGAAACTACTTTTTCCAAAATAGTTCTATAATAGTTTCACATTACTATTAAGCTTTTATTATGATGACATCTATCCCTTTCACACCGAACAATCTAGTAACATATACTTTTAAAAATTGCAATATGTTGTATATGTGGTAAGAGAGTGAACAACTTTTTTTTAAACAGCTATTTAACAACTTTTATTAATATAATAATTTATTATTATATTAATAAAAGAACATAGTAAGTGTTTTTTTTTTTAAAGGTGTCAATAATTTTTTTCTTTTTTTTATTACAATCTGATCACATTTGTTATATTAATTCACAGGATTGATTTTACCAATATTTAGACCAGACCGATATGGTGGAACTTATTTCACTGAAGAGGACGGATATGTCATTCAGTTTAAACCAGGATTAGTTAATTTGGGATATTGTGTTCGATACTTTCTATATAGATATGTTGCTGGCACGATATTCTTTGTTGCACTTTTGGTACATAAATGGAAAAGAAGGCATTCGTCGGTATATGAAAATATCGAAAACTATTTAGAGGAAAATAGCTTGATGCCTATTCGATATTCATATAAGGAGATTAAGAAGATGGCCACAGGTTTCAATGAAAAATTGGGTGAAGGAGGTTATGGTTCTGTATTTAAGGGAAAATTGCGGAGTGGACCTTGTGTTGCCATAAAAGTGTTAAGAAAATCAAAAGGTAATGGACAAGACTTTATCAATGAAGTTGCAACAATTGGAAGAATACATCATCACAATGTAGTGCATTTAATTGGATATTGTGCTGAAGGCTCAAAACGTGCACTTGTTTACGAGTTTATGTCCAATGGATCTCTTGATAAATTTATATTTTCTAAAGAAGGATATATGCATTTAACCTATGACACAATACACGATATAGCAATTGGAGTAGCACATGGAATTTCATATCTACATCATGGGTGTGACATGCAAATTTTGCATTTTGACATCAAACCCCACAACATCCTCCTTGATGAAAAATTCACTCCAAAGATTTCTGACTTTGGATTGGCCAAACTATATTCAACAGATAAAAGTGTTGTGACTATGACAGCAGCAAGAGGAACAATTGGGTATATGGCTCCAGAGTTGTTTTATAATAATGTTGGAAGAATATCAAATAAATCAGATGTTTATAGTTTTGGAATGTTTTTGATGGAAATAGCAAGCAAGAGGAAAAACCTAAACCCCCATGCAGAACATTCAAGTCAACTTTACTTTCCATTTTGGATTTATGATCAACTTAATAAAGGGAAAGATTTAGAAATGGAAGATGTTAGAGATTTTGAGAACAAAATTATAAAAAAGATAATCATTGTTTCACTTTGGTGTATACAGTTGAAACCAAATGATCGTCCTTCCATGAATAAAGTAGTGGAAATGCTTGAAGGAGACATTGAAAACCTCAAATTACCTCCAAAACCTTCTCTGTATCCACATGAAACATTGGAAGATAGTCAAAGAACGTGCTCTCACGAAACAACATTGTCTGACTTTGTTGGTCCTTCAAGTTATTTCGTAGCCTCTAATGTTCCACTGAATGAAAGTATTTGATAGTGTAAATTATTTATTTTCATCCAACTTATTTGACTTGAACATTTTTCCTCTATAATGTTTATATTATGTGAGTTATTTCCTAATGTTTATACTTCATACTTTAAATATTATGATTTACCAAATTTAAATATTTGTTCAAAGTTTTCGATGTGTTTATTAAACTATAGTATATATAGAAACCTAAGTCGATTAAGTATAATAATAAATATAATACAAATGAGAAATTAAATTTAGATGAAATAAATAAATTAAATAAATAAATATTATGGTATGTGTATGTACTAAATTCTAGAATAATTGAGATTGTGTTGTAAGCTTGGTAATAGTGAAGGGTTATATGTGAATGTAAGCAAACAATCTAGGAATTTATCAAATCAATATAATTATTTGCTTTAATTTAGTTCTAAACACGTATTGTAATAAAAATGTTTCGGGTGTAGTGTTGGTCTAATTGCGGCCCACGCCCAACTGCTTTTTAAACTTGATTACCGACCTCTTTACCTTAATTATAGAGACATGTACTTGGTTAATGACGTTCTCGTTCGACCGACGTGGTCGGACGACCGCTTATAGCATCACCTAACCACGACTTCGAAGCCTAACCGTTGGATGAGAATGTCAAGTCATGTCCGGTGTTGATCGATGTTATGTCAAACTATGATCGTGTTTGGTGTGGGAAGTGGATGATTTGCTTTCAAGGAGAATAAAACATCAAAGAAGGGTCTCAATGTCATTTTCAGTTTGTTGTTGACAAAGCAACTATGGTCACAGGCCTGCTCACGCGTTTGGTTGAAGATAAATAGCAAATAGTTTAGCACATGAATGCTTAACCGATCGGGACGTGCGACTTGGCACTAGTCAGTTGTTGACCACCAATTTCATTTCACTATGATTGTCATATCAACTACCCACAACTTCAAACTCCAACCATTGGATCGCAAGATAGTCAACGATATGGCGTGGGACACTTGGGTTTGTGCTGATTGTCGTTGTAATAATTTCTTTAAGTGTGGATCAACTTTTGTGGGGAATGGGGCCTACGGAACAAAAAGTTTTGATGAGTGTGAAATAAAATGAGTCTTTCAAATCTATTTCATCCACAAATGATATTATATTAACTTATATTTTAGCAGGTTTATTTATAACTAAATTTCTCCAATAAGTATAAGTAAAACAATGTGTCCAATGTTACCAATTCCATACGACAAAAATGCACTCCTTAAACTCGTATGGTGGAACACTATTAGTATCTTCATATACTGATGACAAAAAAGGATATTAAATATCTATTTAGTATTAGTGACCAAATATGGAGTGAAACAACCTTAGTTTCAGATAATTGAGTTGCAACAAAATCAAAGAGATCAATTTTAATAGTATTCAAAGACAATCCAGCAGAACTAAAGTTCTGTGATTACTTACTCATATAAGGTTGATTCATTATAAATTTTGGCAAAATCTATTCCAAGTGCAGATACTGTTGATGTTGAAGTAATTTGTAGCATCCATGTTGATGGGTTTTCTTTAATCTTTTGCACTCCCGGTATTATCTTTATAACAAAAGAAGCAAGAATGCAAACCAAGATTTTGCAATCAAACATTGGTGAAGAAAAAGAAATGAGATTGAGTATGACATAAGAAACTGACCTCAAAGTATTCAATTTTCATGTCTAACACAATATTAAGTTCTTGTTTGAATAAAAAGCTCAATCTAAATACGCATGGGAGAAGAAACCAAAAAGATAAAATGAATTAATTGCCTTTCATATGTTAAAATTTTTTAAGTGTAAATTAAAATTAGATTCTGAAGAAGTTAAATTAGAACCAATTGAAGTGTGTTTTAGTCAATTTTGATTTACGAAAGTCAGTCCACATAAGCCACAAGAATCTGATCTTAAATTCTGAAGTTATATAATAAAGGGGCAATTGAATTAAAGGACTTTGCTATAAACAGTAGTAGGAATTTTAAGACATGACAAATTATATTAACAAGAAGGTGGAAGGGGTTGAATTGGCTGTTTTAAACTTTTTTGAAAACTTAAACATTTTCTCAATTGAATCAAATAGACTGGAAAGTTAGGATGTAAAAGTAGCATACCAGTACACTTTCAATCAGTTAAAAAATAAAACATCAGACTAATTTGTTCTTGAGTTATGAAACAGTCGATTAAAAAGACAAATAAGTCAGTTAAAATACTCGAGATTTATGCATAATGCAGAATTCACAAATTTAACTCAAACAATAATCTTTCACATACAAGACTTGTTCCAATGAATATTTTTAACAAGTATACAACCTCAGATTACACAAGAACACATTAAATCTCACCAAAAAATGAATTGCTTGGTTTTTGTAGTGAGCGAGATGATGAAGAGAGAATTGGACAATTATTTTTGTAGTGGTTCACTCAATCACAGAGCTATATCCAATTGACCAGGACAACCTGAGCCTGATTTCCACTATATTCAAAGGTTTTACAAATCACACCCCAAGATTACACTTTTGAACAAAAAAACTCACAAGATTTTTGACTCACACAAAAATCTAGACGCACACCCTGCAATAATCACATTTACAAACCTGAAATCACATAAGGCAAACCAACCAAAGGCATAAGAACATCTAAATCTGATGGTGGTTGTCCCTAGCCAACCATACATGTGTTCTTCAAGCTACTCACAAGTCAAAATGGCTCCAAGATCAACCAAGATCTTCAAATAATAAGTTGCAGCTATGTATTGTAGAGAGAGAGTTTTTCAGAGAAGAATAACAAAGTGTTGTGCTAAAAAACTCAAAAACGTAACTCTGCTCTCGAAGACACAACATATATAGTCTGGTTTAAGTTAAATCAGTCGATTAAACAATAATTCAACTAATCGAATGCATTCATACTAGAAACTATATACTACAAGCCTTTTAACCTGTTAAAACCCATTTTAACAAATTAAAAGAGACACACCAAGACTAATAAGACATCTAACCTATGTCATATAGGCTACCAACATGATATAACACCAAAACATTACATAATTTTCAAATTTAACACACTAAAACTTAATCTTCAAGTGGATCTTCATCAATCTTCATCAAATACCTTTGATATTCATGCACATGGCTTTATCAATTCTTTACTTCAAGCTTGCTTGTGCCAACATTCTCCCCTGAATTGATGAACTCAACATCCTCGAGTTGAACTGATAAGCTAAGATCCACAGAGAAACCTGAAAAAACTTTTGCATACAAGATACCAATATACCAAACATACATCCAACCAAAACATCTAACCTGTGTCATATAGCCTACCAACATGATATAACACCAAAACATTACATTTAACATGTTATTTTTAGATTTAACACACTAAAACTTAATCTTCAAGTGGATATTCATCAATCTTCATCAAACACATATGATCTTCATGCATATGGCTTTATCAATTCTTTGCTTCAAGCTTGCTTGTGCCAACATTCTCCCCTTGAATTGATGAAGCAAACATCCTCGAGTTGAATTGATGAGCTAAGATCCATATAGAAACCTGAAAAATCTTTTGCATACAAGATACCAATATACCAAACATACATCCAAGCAAAAGCACACAAGCATACATACATATCACATATGCATATGCTCCCCCTATCACTAATAATGTGACTCAACTTTAGATTTTAGATTAAGTTTGTTGTATTACATTGTTTCAGCAGATTCATTTCAGGTTTTCCAATTAAACTTAAATTTACTCATTTTTCCCCCTTTGGATTCATCAAATGTAAGTAAATGCATAGATTAATTTGAAAAGATGAAAATTTTCATTAAAGCATTAACATAGAGGTGTATCACGGATTCTGATATGAATACAATCACAACAGAATAAAAACAGAAATGAAGAATACATCATGAAGCTTAGATAATATAATCAGTCGATTGAAAGTTGAAAATAGTCGATTAAAAAATTGGAACAAACAGACACAAACATAAATGTAGAATGAAAATGCAATGCATGACCTATAAGCCATGCTCTTCACTCATTCCTCGGGTTGTCTCTATTGTAGACATTGGAGAGGAGTTCATGAACATTGTGCAGTTGATCATCCAAGTCTTGAAACCTTGTTGTGTAATAAGCATGGTGTGCCTTTTGTGCCATGTTGAGATCTTGAAGCTGGTTGAGAACCACTCTCTCAAATTGGGAGTATGTAGGTCCAGTGTTCTTAGGAGGGTTATAAAGCTCAATTGCCATGGGGTTGGCGTTCATCTTCCCCTTGGTTTCCTCCACTAGCTTGTCGATCTATCCTGATTCACTTACTTACGCTATTTTTGACTAGAGATAGGAATAACTCTTTTCTTTTTAACATAAAGCAGTGATGAATGGGATGGAGTTGTATAATCAATAGCTTCAGCTGCTTTATGTATTGGAGCAGAGGTGGCAGTTAACAACAGGAACAGGACCACCGCTTCATGGTCATTGGCTCCAACATCAATATTTGCACCATGATCTCCTTCAACTAGCCAATTGTTGCCTATGTTGGTGAATCTCATCTTATGCATATTTAGTGTGGAAATATGATTTAGAAGACCAGTAGACTCCTCAATCTCTCCTTCCACATCCATACCAAAGTGCTCAATGGACTTGAAGATGAACACTATATATGGAAGCTTGAAATCCGTGAGCCTCTGATATCGGTGTCGTTGATTTGATCAAATTACCACTACTTAACTTTAGCAACTTCAGTATTGCCAAATTAGTAGTGATTAAACTAGTTAGGGTTAAGATAACCCTGAGTCGTGTCTTAATGAATACAGAATGGATTTCAAATATTTGATTCTTATATAAATGTAATTAAAACTAGTAATAATAAAAATATGGGGTTTTGATATGCAAAGAATGAATATGTCACACAAATAAAAGATTGTAAACACAATAATAGAAAATAGGTCAATTTCATTATTTTTTCAAAATAGGATTCTTCATCAGTTATCTAGAGATTATTGTTAAATTAATTATTGTTGTTGATTTACAAATCAATCAATGTAAAGTCTCAATTCATTTGTTGGCATTCTCACTTTTAATCAAAGTACAGTCTCAATTAAAAGTGAGAATATTTAGATTATCCATAGTAAATTCAACCAAAGTGCATTCTCAATTAAATTTTACTATGCCTAATCATGTTTATTCCTTTGTTTCCTCACCAAATAGAAAACTTAATTAATCAAAGTAAAGTCTTGACTAATTTTAGTTAAAGTGATTACCTTTAATCAAAGTACAGGCTCAATTATTGGCAAAAACTTATTTAATCAAATGAAAGTTTCTAAATAAAATCAAAGTAAAGTCTCAATTGAATTTTAAAACCTTTTAATACATATGATTAGCATGCGTATAGATTTAAAATAATTATTTTCTATTCAATTAAGAAGCATAGGACATAGATAAACAAAAACCACAACAATAATCAAAATAACAAATACATAAATTCATCTAACCTCAGAATCCAGTTAAGAAATTACAGTGGAATTGACCTTAAAAGCTTAGCCCTCCATTTTGGGAGATGGTGACGTGGCAATGTATGGTTGGTCAGTTTAGTGAGTGAAGAATCATGACACGTGTCATCATGTGGTTGGCCAGATTAATTAGTGGAGGATTGCCACATGGCATGATCTGGTTGAATGAAGTTTAAGTGGTAGGAGGGGTGCAACTTAATAAAAACTGGGGTTGCAGAACAAGTTTTTTGTGGTCCACTTGCAAGAGGAATGTGTAAAGTAAAAACTGGGGGTGCATTTAGCTCCTGAATTATTCTTTTCCATAATTTTCTGATTTTGGACTTATTTTGTAACTTTGAATATTTCAAATCCACACTTTTAATGACTCAAATTAAACTTCAACTGCATCAACAAACTTTAAAATATCCAACAATATTTTATGCAACTAAAATCAATTTTTACGCCATTTTTACCTTACGTACTCAATAAATCCAATAATCACAAATTCTAGTTAAATCAATCCTTAAGCACAAAAATTCTATTAAATCCCCAAATATAAATATTAAGTGAAGGTAAAAATTTGAACTCATCACACACCCACACTTATCCTTTTGCACTCCTGGGCAAAATTGAACAATTTCAAAAGTTTATTCTAAGGTATTTTATTCTATATCTTCACTGGATTAAAGGAATGAATACAAATGGAAACAAATCAATCTTCTAGTAATCATGTTGTCATGCACATACGAATGGAAAGATTCAGTTTTTCACACATGAGTTAATCTTTTGAGTTTAAAAGATAATCAAATATGAAAGAGAAACACTCAAGTTAAATGTATATTTTCTCACCGAAATTTGAAGTGTTTTGGCTTGTGTTTCAACTCAAAATACCCATGCAATTAAACACTCTCAATGCTTAGCAAGACTCTAATATTCACAGCTTTTAGAAAATATGCATTCAAAAATCATGAGGACTTTTCATAGGTTATAACGGGGCCAAGGCAAAGGTAGGAAATATTTTTAGGATTTTTGTGTTTTTGAACGAGTAAGGTAGAAAGAATTATGGAGCATAGTTTCAAAAACAATCCCTGTTGTCTTTTTGTTTCTCTTTTATTCTTTGTTGCTCTTTTTCAAAAAGCAATCATTGTTCATTTCAACACTCTATCATCAACAAATTTTTTTCCTTTTACCATTTTTATAACTTTGTGGGGGGAAATACTCACCCCCACACTTTATTTCTCAACCAATCTTAAAATAATCCACTAGCTCCTTCTTTCTTCCTAAGGTAAGGAAAAACATGGTCTTTTTTCTTTTTAAGGTTTAGCAATATACTCAAAACAAGAAAAAGAGGTTTAAAGCTCGAAGGGTCTACCAATGGATCAATGTCATGGTTAGCTTATTTGGCCAAGTAACTAAAAACAAGAAATGCCTCAGTCATATCAAATCATGCATAGTCACCTCAGATACAAAACAAAAGAATCAAGCTAAACATTTAAGTATAAACAAAACATGAGCAAGTCATACAAGAAAAATAAGAGTGAAACATGGTAGTCCATCCTTTATAGTAAAGCTCAAAACTCACAAGGTCAAAACTCTTCCACAAAAGATTTATTCCAGAAACTCTCAAAAAAAAAATCCACTCATAGCACATGACTCTTATTTTCCCAGAATTATGATCGTTCCAATTAGTGAATCAAATCCAAAAATCCAATGTCAACATGTTTTATTGAAAGCAGGAAAGTTTTTTTTTTAAAGAAAACAAACAGAAAAGAAAATTAGAAAAGAAAAAAAAACAAATAGAAAAAAAATCAGAAAAAGGGGGAAAATATATTTTCTCCCCACACCCCCACATTTTATCCATGCATTGTCCTCAATGTATTCAATATATAATGCAAAGAAAAAGTATGAAGTGTACTTACCTCCTCAAGGCGGAAGGTATGCGGGAGAAGTCAAGTTCATCCCATCCATCGTCTTATTCACCATATCTTGATTTTCATTAAATATCCGAAGATTGTGCCCATTTACTTTAAAAGTTCTTTTTGAGGATTCTTCATTGATCTCCACTGCTCCATAAGGGAAGACTTTTGTAACAATGAATTGTCCTTCCCAAGTGGAGCGCAGCTTACCACTCATGTGACCAAGCTTGGATTTGTATAGTAACACCTTCTGGCCTACCTTAAACCTTTCTAGCCACAAGTTTTTGGTCATGGAACTTCTTGGTTTTCTCTTTGTAGAACTTTAAGTTTTCATAGGCTGCAAGCCTAATCTCCTCTAGTTCCTGCAACTGAAGTTTTTGCTCCTTCCCTACTTCTTCCAAATCCATGTTGCAGGCTTTCACGACCCAATAGGCCCGATGTTCAATCTCCACAGGTAGACGACAAGCCTTTCCAAAAACCACCCTAAAAGATGACATACCTATAGGTGCTTTGTAGGTTGTCCTGTGTGCCAAAAGTGCATCATCCAATCTTGTGGCTCAATCCTTTTGACTAGGCTTCACTACTTTCTCTAGTATCTTTTTAATCTCCCTGTTAGAGATTTCTGCTTGCCCATTAGTTTGGGGGTGATATGGTGTAGCAACGCTATGTGTCACCCCATACTTCTTCAACATGTTCTCAAGCAGCTTATTACAGAAATAAGTTCCTTGGTCACTAATGATGGCTTGTGGTATCCCAAACCTATGAAAAATGTTAGACCTAACAAAACTCATGAAAACTCGAGAATCATTAGTCCTTGTAGCTATGGCTTCCACCCATTTGGAGACATAGTCTACAACAAGCAAAATATAAGAAAATCCAAAAGAAGGAGGAAAAGGTCCTATAAAATCAATACCCCAAATATCAAATATCTTACAATATAGCATGGGTTGTTGAGGCATTTCATCCCTTCTTGTAATGGATCTTGCTGCCCTTTGACATTGTTCACAATTTTCATATACCCTCTATGCATCTTTAAAGATAGTAGGCCAATATAATCCACAATCCAACCCTTTCCTACTTGTTCTTTGTGTACCATAATGTCCACCAAAAGGAGACGAATGATAGAACTCAAGCACATAAGGTATCTCAATATCTGGAACACACCTCCTTATGACTTGGTCACTACCAATGCGCCATAAGATTGGATCTTCCCATATATAGTACTTTGCCTCACTTTTCAGCTTGGTTCTTTCAGACTTGGAGAATGAGGGAGGAATAGCAGAAACAACCAAATAGTTAACGATATCAACAAACTAAGGTTCAGGAAACATACCTTTCATAGTAGTCAATACTAGGAGGACTTCATCAGGAAAGTTATCTTGAATAGGAATGATATCTTCTCCATTTTAAATCCTACTAAGATGGTCAACTACTAAGTTATGTGCCCCACTTCTATCTTAAATCTCAATGTCAAACTCTTGGAGCAATAACATCCATCTAATCAACCTTGGATTCGAATCTGCTTTCTTCATAAGGAATTTAAATGTTGCATGATCAGTGTAAACAATTACCTTGGAACCAAGTATATACGGTCTGAATTTGTCCAAGACAAACACAATAGCTAATAATTCATTCTCAGTTGTGGTGTAGTTAGCTTGCACTGTGTCCAATGTTCTAGAAGCATAATATATCACATGTGGTAGCTTCCCATCTCTTTGTGCAAGCACCGCTCCTACTGCAAAGTTTGATGCATCACACATCAACTCAAATGGTAATGTCCAGTCAGGTGGCTGGATGATAAAAGTGGTGGTAAGCGCCTTTTTCAATGTATCAAAAGCATCTTTAGACCTCTCTCCAAAGTCAAATGGTACATCCTTTTTGTAGCAAGTTAGAGATAGGGTTGGCTATCTTGCTCAAGTCCTTGATAAACCTCTTGTAAAATCCTGCATATCCAAGAAAAGATCAAACCTTTTTCATGGAAGAGGGATAAGGTAACTATGAAATAATATCAATTTTAGAAAGATCTACAAATATACCATTCTTGGAAATAACGTGTCCTAAAACTATACCTTGTTCCACCATAAAATGACATTTTTCAAAATTTAAAACAAGGTTAGTTTCCTCACATCTTTCCAAGACTTTTGCAAGACTAGACAAGCAATTATCAAAAGATGAACCATATACACTAAAATCATCCATAAAAACCTCAATACAATACTCCAATAAATCTGTAAAAATACTCATCAAACATCGCTGAAATGTCCCAAAAGCATTGCAAAGGCCAAATGGCATATTCCTATAAGCATATGTACCAAATGGACAAGTAAAGGTGGTCTTATGTTGATCCTCTAGGCTATACAGATCTGAAAATACCTAGAGAATCCATCAAGGAAACAATAATGAGACTTACCTGCCAACCTGTCTAACATCTGGTCCATGAATGGTAAGGGAAAATGGTATTTCCTAGTGGCCTAGTTTAGACTTTTGTAATCAATGCAAACCCTCTAGCTTTTCTGAATACGAGTAGTAATCAATGCAAACCCTCTAGCTTTTCTTGGGGACCACATGTACAAGACTCACCCAAGTGCTGTCAGAAATAGGATATATAATACCTGTTTGTAGCAACTTAGTGACTTCCTTCTTCACAACCTCCATCAGTTGAGGATTCAATCTCCTCTGAGGCTGCCTTACTGGCTTAACATCCTCCTCTAAGATTATTTTGTGCGTGCAAAAAGAAGGACTAATACCAAGAATACCTACCAACGTCCAACCTATTGCTCTCTTATGATCTTTGATAACCTGCAATAGATGTTGTTCCTGCTCATCAGTAAACAAAGCAGATATAATAACAAGGAGTTTTCCATCCCTCTCAAGATAAGCATATTTCAAATGAGATGGTAAGGGTTTCAACTCCAAGGTGGGTGGCTGTTCCATAGACGACAACATTTTATTGCCTAAGGTAATTTCAACCACCTCAGCATCACACTCGGACGCCACATAGGTATCATCTAGTGAAACTGTGTCCTTAATATCACCTGTTTTAAAGTTTTCTTTGTCATCTAAAATTGTGTACAACATATCCGAAAAAGAAAAATCCAAAGAAGAAGAAAAACCAGAAAAAACATCCAAAAAACCAAAAGCAAAATTGTTCACTACATCACTTAGTAAATCAATACAAAACCAATAATGGTCTTCAATTGGGTACTTCATGGCTTCCAACACATTGAACTACATCTTCTCGTCTCCTATCTCCATAGTCAATGATCCTGCATGCACATCTATCTTGGTACATGTTGTCATCATGAACGGTCTTCCCAAGATTATTGTAGTTGAACTCATTCCTTCATCGTTGTTCATGTCCAAGATGTAGAAATCTGCAGGAAAAAATAACTTGTCCACTCGGATAAGCACATCTTCTAACAAACCTGCAGGGTTAACTGTGCTACGGTTGGCCAGTTGAATGACCACACTTGTAGTCTTAAGAGGTCCAAGATGAAGAGAAGTAAAAACTGAAAAAGGCATCACATTTATAGAAGCTCCTAAATCTATCATGGCACTGTCAAACTTAGTACTTCCTATAACACAAGGGACAAAAAATAACCTGGATGCTTGCATTTTTGTGGTATTTCGATAGGTCTCTTGATCAAGCTTGATACATTTCTTCCCAAGTTCACAACCTCATTATCCCTAACACCCTTCTATTGGTGCAAAGTTCTTTAAGAAACTTAGCGTATTTCAGAATTTTCCTCACAACATCCAACAAAGGGATGTTTATCTCTACCTTCTTGAAAGTATTCAAGATTTCTTGGTCCAACTCCTCCAACTTCTTAGTTTTCGGTTTCAAACGATTTGGATAGGGAGGAAGGGGAGAATAAGATTGGGAAGAATCAGAAGAAGAAGAATTAGAGGATACTAACCTGGAGTCATTAGTGGGTATAGGCGTCTCAGGTGTACATGGTATTGGTTTGCCTGATCCTCCACTTCTATCAATGGGTGCAAATTCGTTTTCCTTATCTTCATTCTCTTGGGCTTCCTCAAGTCCTTGTACCTGCTTACCCGATCTTAAAGTAATAACACTTACATTACACAGGTTGACCACAGTTTGTACAGGTAGTTGACTTGATCCTTGATTAACTTTAGATTCTAATTTTTCCACCTTTTGAGTCAAGTTAATAATCATCTTTTTTACTTCACCATTCTGCTCAACCACAACATTCATAAATTTTTCTACCAGCGATGCAACATCTGGTTGAGGTTGTTATCGCATTTGAGGAGGAACATAGGGTTGCTCATGTTGTTGATCATCCCATTTCATATTTGGATGATTTTTCCAACTTGGATCATACTTATTGGAGGACAAGTCATAATCATTTTGAGATGTTCTACTTCCTCCACACATGTTGGCAGCAAAAGCTTAAGATGGTTCCTCCATAATAGTTCCTGTTAAGCTAGGGCATTCATCAGTATAATGGCTTGTTGAAGCAAGATTTTGATGATGATAAAAGAAGCCTGAAAGCCATATGGAAGTCAATATGAAGAATATGTATTGTTGTGTTTAAAGATATCTTGTAAAGTGTAATTAGATCAGTTAGAATCAATATTGTACAATAAAATTTTGGTATTTCTCGAAAAATCAAAGTGATAATCGACTATCACTTAGGATAATCCTGAGAGTTCTCAAAAAAAGCTTTGAGAAACCTAGTGTGGGTAGAGCGATAACTTTTCCTGAGAGGTGTTCTAGGAGATTGAGTGTTGCTGCTGTTGCTAGGAAATCTAAGGTCAAGGTTCTCTGTGTGATTCAGAGAAAGGTGTTCATCTCTTGTGTGTTCAAGAGAGGTGTTTTCTTTCCTTACTCTTTTACTATCTGATTGTAAATCTGTTATTTGTTAGTGATTTAGTTAATCTCGTTTTTGAGAGATTAACAACTGGACGTAGGGTCTTTTAATCCGAACCAGTATAAATAATTGTGTTCAATCTTCTTCTCTATCTCTTTATTTCATCTATTATTGTGTTTAAAGAAATTAATATTTGATTTAATTGATAAATTCTGGAAAATTTTTAAAGTATTAATTTTATTACTTAAAACCAATTCACCCCCCTTTTGGTTTTTGTCCAAACGCTTAAACATTTCGCTGCGCGATACCAACAAACATAGGGTTGCTCATGTTGTTGATTATCCCCTTTCATATTTGGATGATTTTTCCAACTTGGATCATACCTATTGGAGGACAAGTCATAATTATTTTGAGATCTTCTACTTGCTCCACACATGTTGGCAGCAAAAGCTCAAGATGGTTCCTCCATAATAGTTCCTGTTAAGCTAGGGCATTCATCAGTATAATGGCTTGGTTAAGTACAAATTCCATACCCCTTTGCTATTTTTGGAGTTGAAGTTTTGAACAAGCTTTGAATTTCACCAAGCTTCTTTTCTAACCCAACTATTCTTTCATCCATCTTTTTTTCATTTACTGCATAAGTCTCAACTTCGTGAACTCCCCTTAATGTCGTTACTAAATTTGCTCTTGTTTCATATTGTTGGCTATCAGTTGCCTTTCATTCAATCAACTCTCTAGTAGTTTGTGGCAATTGATCCAGAAAAGATCCTCCGCTTGCAACATCTGCCCATTGTCTGTCTGACAAACTCATTCCTTCATAAAAGTATTGAATGAGGGAATGCTCTTGCATTTGATGTTAAGGACAAGATGCACAGAGTGTGTTGAATCTTTTCCAGTATTTACTAAGGGTTTCTCCTTCTTGCTACTTAATTCCATAAATTTCTCTACGAATAGCAGCCACTCAAGATGCAGGGAAATATTTCTGAAGAAAAATTATTTCCATAGTTGCCCAATTATTGATTCTCAAAGAAAGGTAGTACCACCAATCTTGTGCTGCTCCTTGAAGAGTAAAAGGAAAAGCTCTCATTTTGAGGGTTTCTAACGTGATCGTGGGAGATCTAAAGTTTTCACAGATCATATGGAATTGCCTCAAGTGTTTATGTGGATTCTCTCCTGATAACCCATGAAATTGTGGCAAGGCCTTTAGTAGGTCAGTCTTGAGCTCACACTACTCTTCTGGGTATTGGATGTTGTTGTTGTTGATGGGATTGTTGGATGTGGCCAACTGTCTGATGGTTCTCTCCTCCATTATGTTTGGATTTGGATCTGATGAAAGATCAAAAGATATATTTATGAATGGAGGGGATGAAGGTATTGTTTCTATATTAGCTTCAGATGTAGAATGTGTTCTCTCAGTAGAACACCCGAATTCAAGTCTTCCACGTGCTTTGTGCAAGTTCTGTTCAAGTTCCGGATCAAATTGATAGATTTTACCCGGGTTGGCTCGGATGCACTACGCAGTCTGAAGATGTTCCTTTCATTTTTATTTTTTATTTTTTTTTCTTGTTAGTGTTTTGTAAAAAGATTTCAAGAAAGAAAGAATTTAAGATGTTGTTGGGTTCACTCCGAGGAAAGAGAGGTGCATCACAATGGACAACTTAAATACCAAGTCTTTCCTAGTTAGATTTTTCCCAACTAATCTCAAAAATTTTCTAAAGAGAAATTCTTAATCAAAACAAAAACATAAAATTTTATAGAAATATAAAAAATAACTAAAGACTACAAAAAAAACTCAAACTCTATTAAACGTAAATGCGTTAAAATAAATAAATAAATAAAATAAATAAATAATAAAATAAAATAAAATAAAATAAAAAGTTAAATAAATGAATAAGAATCAAAATAAAGAAAATACTAACCGTATTCCCCGACAACGGCGCCAAATTTGATATCGTTGTCGTTGACGCAATCAAATTACCACTACTTAACTTTAGCAACTTTAGTATTGCCAAATTAGTAGTGATTAAACTAGTTAGGGTTAAGATAACCCTGAGTCGTCTCTCAATGAATACGGAATTGATTAAAAATATTTGATTCCTATATAAATGCATTAAAACTAATAACAATAAAAATATGGGGTTTTGATATGCAAAGAATGAATATATCACACAAATAAAAGATTGTAAACACAGTAATAGAAAATAGGTCAATTCCACTGCTTTTTCAAAATAGGATTCTTCATCGGTTATCTAAAGATTATTGTTAAATTAATTATTGTTGTTGATTTACAAATCAATCAATGTAAAGTCTAAATTCATTTGTTGGCATTCTCACTTTTAGTCAAAGTATAATCTCAATTAAAAGTGAGAATTTTTAGATTATCCATAGTAAATTCAACCAAAGTACAATCTCAATTAAATTTTACTATGCCTAATCATGTTTATACCTTTGTTTCCTCGCCTTAATCAAATGAAAATTTCTAATAAAATCAAAGTAAAGTCTCAATTGAATTTAAAAACATTTTAACTCATATGATTAGCATGCGTGTAGATTTAAAATCATTATTTTCTATTCAATTAAGAAGCAAAAGACATAGATAAACAAAAACCACAACAATAATCAAAATAACAAATACATAAATTCATCTAACCTCAGAATCCAGTTAAGAATTTACAGTTGAATCAACCTTAAAAGCTTAGCCCTCCATGGCTTTGATGGAATACATGAGAATATGATGAAGGAAAGAAAATAAAAGAAAAAGAAGGATGAGAGATGTGGTGGATGACGGTATCTGCAAAAAACAGAGAGTTGCGAAGTGTCCCTCTTTTGCACCCTTAGGCCTCTTTATATAGGTTTCAATCAGACTTGGACTTTATCTGTTCGGTTGCTAAAATATTTTATCTTTATTTAATTAATTAGCAACTTAATATTTTGCCCAATTTCCAATTTTGCCCCTCTTGTTTGACTATTTTTGCAGTATTGACTAGATTTTGACCAGATTTTGACTGATCGATTGACCATTTGACCAGATTGGACCAGTTCACTGCCCTATCAGATGCTGACACATGGTAGTGCATTTTCTCTCTCCAGAATTAGGGTTTACTACCTCTATGGTTTCTGTAGAGGTGCAATGACGGCTGCTGAACGTGGTGGCTCATGGTGGTTGTTGCGTGACTCACGATGGCGCGATGTAGATGCGAAACGGTGATGCTGCCTGTAACATCCCGTCAGGATATTACTAATTTAAAAAAAAAATAAATAAATGGAATAAACAAGACAACATGTTTAAATATACCTCATTTTCCCAAAACGCGGGAAAATTTAAAGCTTTATTAATTGAGCTGATAAAAACTTAGAACGTCCATTACATAATTCAAATCCAATGTTATTAAGTCACC
>Ga0214543_1001563_pt1 | contig 44413 bp, 20 predicted proteins | sample CNSS2metaG_FD_160094 | JGI IMG/M metagenome (GOLD analysis project Ga0214543, IMG submission 160094) | Root nodule microbial communities from cowpea collected in UCLA plant growth center, Los Angeles, California, USA - CNSS2 | ecosystem: Host-associated > Plants > Roots > Nodule | place: USA...
GTTATGATGTTATGTAGAAGTGAAACAGATAATTGGTCCCGTATCCTCCAAATTTCTTTGTGGGCAAATGCTAGTGCAACAGTAAGGTTGCTTCCTTATGATGTGGAGGTTTTGGGTTCAAATCTTTGAAACTATCCTTTAACTTTGCTCCACAAACCCCATTATGGGGAAGCATAATGTGGACCATATTTTTTTCATCCTGATGAATTTCTTTATTGATAGATAAAAAAAGTAAAAGTTATATAAGTCAAAGGGAAGCATTTTTATTGTGTATATGAAGAAATGCTTAAATCATCTTTCCATTCAATTTTGTGTGTGGATGGAACTAAAGGAATGGAAACTATATCCTGAACAGCAAGACCCGTGAATATGAAGTGCTTAATACTAGTAGCTCTTGCGTTGGATGATTTTGCAATTTTTACTGACGTTTTAGGAGATATAACTATCAGAATGCTGTCATACTATGAGGCAAACCATAGATAGTATTGTAAATATAGATAACAACCCTCTCTGACTTGCAACAACAAAATTGTTTTTTTTCTAACTGTTTCCTTTCTTATCTTATAACGTTTTTGCTTATAATGCAGGTATCAGATAATGAGGACCCTCATTTCATCTGCTTTGCCTGTGTGGATGGTAATTTCTTTATATAGATAACTGAGTAATATTTTTTGTCTGTGTTGTGTTCATAAAAAGAGCAAAACAATATACCAAGATGTGATTTTATCAACAACACCACTATAGTATAACAAAACTGCAAACTGTGCAAAGGAGTCATTACCTAAAAAGGGGGGTGAGAAAGACGTAGGGGTGGGTATCAGGAGAGGCTCAAGGCCCAAGATAACTAATTCCAAGGATTACCATTGGCTGAGGGAATAATATATCAGGCCGTTAGGGAGAGAGAAAAGGGTGGACGTGTTAGAATCTTCTCTTATCTGCAATATCTGTTTTCCTTTCTGTTCTGCTGTATTGTTCTTCTGCTGAATTTTTTTGTCTGTGTTTGTGTTCATAAAAAGAGCAAAACAATATACCAAGATGTGATTGTATCAACAACACCACTATAGTAGGCAAACTAAATGTCTAAATCATAAACCAGCTATATTTAAAGGCTACAACTAAACTATCCATGATCCTATTCATGTCTAGTTCAATTTGTTCTCCTTTTGTAGTTGCAAAAAATTCATTTGATTAATTTCTCGGCAATTGTATGATATGCAGGTCAACTGTATGAGCTTGATGGAAGAAAGTCAGGACCAATATCTCATGGAGTATCATCACCAAGTACTTTGTTGAGGGTAAATTTCTTTGGTTGTCAGGGCTATACTTTTATTGATTCTTAAAAACATGTATTTAGCGAAAGGAACTGATTTAGTTTGCAAATTCTAGTAATTCTGTTGTCACTTTGAATTTTAATTGATGGATGAAGAAACAAACAAATTATAGGTAAGTGGCTCTGGAATTGGAGCACACACATCTTATGAGAGAATTTACAGATAGCTAGTGATTTAAATTTGAGTTTGTAAAGTTAGTGAACAAAAAGAGGCTTTAGAAAGAAATCATATTTGCTATTATGAGAATACCTAATTTACACTAAATAGGCTAAAGCTACCCTAATTATAGATAGGAGATTATTTTTAAAATTGCAATCATCAATCAAGATACAATTTCAGAAATTACCATAAAACATACAACATTTACAGCTACTGGCATTTAGTGCCACCTCCTATGGTGACCAATACCTCTGCAACCTTGCCCCTCAACCTGGTGAATAGATGTCAATCATTTCTAGCTTACCAAATACGAATTCAAACCCAAATGTTGACAGGCTTTGGTAGGTCCTCATGCATCATGGTGCCCTATTGGAATATGGAAGAAAATGATAGTTCGATACCCCATAAAAACAATTTCATATCTGATATGATTGCTATCAATTTCGACATGCTTGCTTGATCATGTTGGCACGCTTGCGAACCATGCTTATTACTGATTCACTGTTATTACATAGCTTCATAGACCTTTTCTAGAGAATTTTAGGTCTTTTAGAGCTTCTCAATCCAAATTAATGGTCATAAACATTTTATGATTGCCACAAACTTAGCATCCGTACTTCTCCCTACCACAATGGAGATTGTATTTTGCTTATCCATGTAACAAGGATTCCCCATGCCTATTCCCAGTAGTTTACTAACATCAGTTGATCTAGGTCTAGCCCAATTAGAATTTGCAAACCCTTCAATAATTCCTTTGACTGGAGTTCCCATGGGATATTTCGATATACAGTTGGCTGCCTCTAAATGCCTTTCAGTTGGCAAATGCACAAACTAACTGTACGCTGTCGATAATATTGGGCTTTGTAAGTGTCTGATATATCAAGTTCCCTACAACTTTCAGCTCTATCCCCAAGTCTACTAGGCATTCATCCTTTGGATTTTCCTACTAATTTCTCTCTACTTTCTAAATGAGTAATGGCTAGCCACTTTTTGTAGTCCCTTTTTTGACAAGTCAAGGACATATTTCTTGAGTATAGAAAGCAGCTGATATAGGAGTACAAGGATCCAGTGGTTCATTAGAATTTATTGATGAGAGCTTCTGTAAGACAGCCTCTCCATAATATTTATTTGGAACATTAAGGAATGGGATACCTATAAAAGGTGTCCATTCTTGCATGCTGTAACCACGTTTTGTTGAAGGGTGTAGACGCAAGAGCTTCGGTGAAGAAGAATTCTCTAGCTCCGCATGTCTAAAATGTCTTGTGACAATGGCCACATTGTAGTAGCGCCCATCATGGATTTTCATTCCCTATTTTTTTTATTTGACTTGTTTTGAGTCCTAACTACTAACTAGTAAGTACAAACTTGAAGAAGTTGTATCTGGTCTAGCAGGGAAGATTCAATATAACCCATTTTCTTCTCTCTTGTAACATCCACAAAATGGAAGGAACGAAAAGTAGAAGGAACTGCGATGAATCTATAGGTTGGTTGGTAGGGGACAAAAATGAAAGAGGAAAAATGTGTGTAAAAGGACAAATACTCTAAATAAAAAAGAGATGTATTGTGATATTAATTAGGGTATTAGTTTCGTTTACATTTCAAGCTCTAATTCTTTTCTTTTCTGCCAAAGTGGGAAAGAACTTTTTAATGTGTAGACCATATAAAATTTGTAACATCACTAAACAAAAAATACACCTAATTTCTTTCCTTGTATCCTTTCTTCCTTTTTTATGTTAAAACAATTAGATGCTTAGGGAAAAGTTTTTGTTCCTAATAACCTTTGATTTTGTGTGTGTCCCTATTTCGGTCTTGCTAGAAATTGAACATATGCTCTTTTTCTATAAATTTGGAAAGCCATATTTTTTTTGTTTGTGTGCCGTCATTTAATTTTGTAGAATAAACTCATCAACTGTTGGTGACTATAGAGTACACATTCCATCAATCCTAGTTTATTGACAACTAGGATGGTATAAAAATAGGAATTGGTTAAGGAAGAAAGACAAGTATAACGCAAAACAAGCAACTGATGATAACCTAAGTAGGGCTGGGCAAAATAAACCAAACTGCACTGCACTATCAAAAACTGCACTGAACTAAAAAATTGTTCGCATGAACTGCACTGAATTGAAAAACAATTCAGATGAACTGAACTGAACTGTTATTCTTAAAAATAAACTGGACTGAACTGCACTGCACTATAATATAAACTGAACTAAACTATTATAAACTAAACTGTTTTATGAACTGCACTATGTAAGAACTGAACTGCAATATTTTTGGACCGAATTGCACTAATTTTTAACTTAACTACACTGTTTTTGAACCGTTTTTGAACCGAATTGCACTGATTTTGAATAAACTTCACTCTTTTTCAACTGAATTATACTATTTTTGAACCGGATTGCATTGATTTTGAATTGAATTGCACTATTTTTGAACTGAATTACACTGTTTTGAATCGAATTGCACTAATTACATATGATTGTACTACACAATAATAATAATCTAAAGTTTATAATTTGAAAGTGCTTAGAAAATAATACTTGAAATATGCATCATACTTCAATACACCAATTAACATTTTTATAATTTTTTTATTTATATTAAAGTTTTCCGTAACTTAAAATGTAATTAAAATATTAAAATTAATATAATAAATATAAATATCGGTATTAACTTATTTTTTATATTTTAAAATCTTATGTAATATTACTTTTTAGTTTTACAATGTTTATTATGTTGCGTAAATTTTTTTAAAAGGATTTATTTTAGAAAATTCTCAAAATTAATATTTTTTTAACATTTGTATTCATTAATATTTGTGTGAAAAATGTTATAGAAATTTTATGAAGTTCTAAAATTAATATTTTAAGAATTTTTTAAAATAAAATCTCTTTAAAAAAGTTGATGCCACATAATAAATATTTTAAAACTAAAAAATAATATTACATAAGATTTTAAAATAAAAAAATACGTTAGTACCAATATTTATATTTATTATACTAATTTCAATATTTAAGTTACAAAAAACTTTAATATAAATAAAAAATTATAAAAATGTTAGCTGTCACAAAATTTAAATTTTAAAAATAACTTTCGAACAATCATAACATAAAAAGAACATTACATAGTAAAATTCATTCAAAATAACATAAGATATTGAATTTAATTTATAATTTTTTTTAATAAATTAATTATAAATATTTTATATTTTTCTCAAAGAAAAAGTAAAGAAAAAAATTAAGACAAAACAAAATAAATATTTCAATATGAAAGAGAAAGAATAGAACGTAAGACATAAAACACATAAGTTCAATTCTTATCCTAATACCAATATTTTATTTAAGGTATTTTGCTCTTTCAATCTACTATAGTTCAACAGTTAACTTAGTTAACTTAGTTAACTTAATATAAGTTTAGTTTCTTAAAACTGAACTATTTTATAGTACAGTTCAATTATTATTATGAATAGTTTAGTATAATTTAGTTTAATATAGTACAATTAACTATAGTTTAGTATAGTTTAGTAAATTATGCCCAATCCTAAACCTAAGTAACATAATGAGGAGAAAGATTGAATTAAGCGAAATCCTTTTTAAAATGCAAATGGGAGGTCAATCTTATAAGGCAGATAGGCGAATAAGTTTGGCTCGAGAGGAGATTACTTGAACTCATCATTAGTGGGTGATAGTAAAAAGGCTAGAAGCTTGCCAAATGATTAGGGGCGTGCAAAGTAGATGAAGTGATAAACCAAACTGAACTGTTATAGAATTGAGTTAAACTGTAAAGGCAATTTGGCCAAATTAAACCAAACCTCATGATGACGAAGGAGAACTGAATTGAACCATATAACAATTCAAACAACTGGAATTGCTTTGAATTGACTGAACTGTTTGAACTATCCGCTGTGGACATCTTATTTTGAAGCATATATTTCACTTTATTACTTTTATAAGTTATAGTTTAATTCAATTCAAGCAGCTCAGTTTAGGGGCCTTCTGGTTTTTAAAGACTATATTAGAAAACTCAATTCAATTATCTTTAAAGAATAGTTCAGGATTCTTAACGCAGTTTGGCAATAGTTCTGTTTTTTTTTAGTGTTTATGTGGGCTATATGCACAACTACTACCGGATGTTGATCAATTGGCTGCCTATGGTGTATAGTTACATAACCACAATAATTTGGATATTTGTTTAGTAGAAAATCTGGCGTTTCATGCCATGACAAAGCACATAGAGCTCCACTATCATTTCATTTAAGAAAAGTTCATGTAGTTGTGACAAGGCCAATTTTCAAATATATTATAGAAAGACTTTGGTTCAGAGGCTTTAGTATCTGAAACTTTATAAACAAATATGTGTGACTAGGTCCATAGTGAGGCAGAATAACCAAGGGGGAACGGTAAGAATGTCGATTTTTTATTCCTAGCAATGCCAATAACTGCCAGCCTGCTGCCATATTTCTCAAAGCGGTGGGATACATTTTATCTCTATCATTGTCATGTATTAATTGGGAAAGAATTGTCTTAGGAGTTTTTCTTGCAGTTAGAGCCCAGACTAGTAGCTTGTGAATGTTGTTTCTGACACCTGTTTATACTGTGGCACACACTATGAATATAGGATTTGGGTGTTGTTTATTTGGGTGTTTTTACTAGAATGGGCACATTTAGAAAAAAAATACATCAATGCTAAATCATTCTTGGAATTCACGACTTCTCAATGAATTTGTGTTTACGGAACACAACTTCATCTCCGATGACAAAGAAGGCTTGTAATAAAAACTGAAGTCATGCATATCATGAACGGTTTCAATTCAAAAATAAAATAAGTCATACCTGTTACACACGATTTCACTGATAGAGATATTATATTTTTTATTCTATTTTATTGTTATCAAATATTCTGTTTTATAATGGTACATATTAGGTTGTCCTTTTTCTCATATATTATGAGATTTTGTACTCTATATATTGACAAATTTGTAATAAATCAGTATGAAAACTCTCATTGAGTTACTCTTCATCAAACACTTGTGGATATTTGTGGGTATTGAGTTTCCTTCTCATGGCTTATACATATATAACATGGTATCAAATTTAAATTGTCTTCCATATTTTCTCTTTTCTTGTTGATTTCTTGCTATGACAAATCTTATTTCATCCTCTCGTTCTCTCACAAACCCCGTGAATCCTAACGCATGTTCTGATCATCTCACAAACCCCGAAATCCCCTATTTCTTTACCCTGTGAGAATCCTGCTTTTATCTTGGTGTTTTCTCTTCTTTCCGATAACAACTATCCGCAATAACGACATGATATGCTCGTTGCGTTGGAAACCAAAAACAAGGACCCTTAATGATCCCTTGCATGAAACTTATGAAACTTGGAAACGCGGTAACAAGATGGTAATTTTGTGGCTCACTCGCTCAATGACGTCTGCCATTAAACAATTTGTTATTGGATGGAGTTTGCGTCTGATATATGGACCGATCTTCTTCAACAATTCTCTCATGGTGATAAGTTTCGCATTGCCGATTTACAAGAGGATATTTAGAGCTATCGACAAGGTGATTCTACCATTTTCCAATATTACACACGACTTCAAATCCTCTGGAAAGGACTCCTTTTATATCGCATGATTTTGGTATGTACATGTGCTTCTCCTTGCACATGTGTCTTGATTTCAAGATCCAGAAAGAGCGTGATGATGATTGTGTCATCAAATTTCTCCGTGAACTAAATGATGAATTCTCTCAGAGGTTCGGTTCCAAATTATGCTTATGGAGCCTATGCCTACTTTGGTGAAAACTTTCTCTTTGGTTCTTCAACAAGAATGTGAATTTAATGCTACTTTTCATTCTAATTCTCAAGACTCTATTGCCAATCTTGCCTTCAACGAGGGACATAGCAAACATGTTCGTGATGATTTCTCTGTAATCGTGGACGAGGACGCTTTACTCGGTCTGGTGGCTGCAATTCCAAATATTGTGATCATTGTCACCCTACCAATCACACATCTGATAACGATTGGATTAAGCATGACCTGTTCAAGGCTATCATCAAAACACTAAAGTTAAGTTATGGTGGTATATATTGTTCTTTTCCCCTTATATCATGTGATTTTGTACTCTATGTATTGGAAAAGTTTCTAATAGATCAATATAAAAGTTCTCATTGAGTTGTTCTTCATCAAACACCTCTTGTCTTGTGGGTATTTGTGTATATATTTTTATTCTCGTGACTTATACATATTTAACATTCACTTTAAAAAATATTCTGAAAAAATTTATGAAATTACACCAAATGAAAAAGAAAAAACTCTATTTGTGTGGGAGAGAGGGTTCGTGATACAAGCCAAGTTAGGGTTTGGCACCCATTATAAGTATCCTTGGTGTATCATTTTTCTATTTTACTTTCTATGTCTGAATGGAAGTTTCTTTTTCAAGTTAATTGCTTGCCTGCCGCGTCAAATCTAACAAAACCTCACGTGCCCACTTTTGGGCCATGTAGTTCTCCGCCTTCATCAGCTTGTGCTGAAACGAAACTCACGTTTCAAGTTAATTAGCCTTTTTCTTTGTGCCCATGTAGTCAAATTTGGGAGGTTAGTGCTGAATCCCATTTTCAACCCTCGCAGATCCTAATTATTTGATCATGTCTGAAGCTACTGGGTTTACTATCTTTCATCTTGCATGCTTCTTTCTCTACTACACTATTTTTAGTTAGTAATATGTGTATCAAAATTTACGACAGGATGCAGCCAAAGTGATCCAGAGCATGATCCAGAAAAATCCAGATTCCCTCAACTTCAATGTCATTGCAATATCAAAGAAATCCAGGTGATGTTATCTGCTTTATAATCTCCAGTCATCTACAGCTTTATTTACTTTGACTGTATTTAAGTTTTTTTTTTTTTTTTTCATTCGGAGGCCTATCAAGCTGCGCATCTTTCGTTTCAAATAGATGCAGTGCGAGAAAATTTGATCTAGAAAAAGCAAACTTTTACCTTGAAGCTGAGTTTTTACTTCGATTTACAGTTTTTTTTCCCTTCTTAAATTAAGCATAATGGCAGTGACAAATGTTGAGACCAAATTTTATAATTGGATGGCTTAACAAATTGTTGTTCCGGCCCTAGAAAAGAATCTATTTATCAACCTGCACCATATAGAAGAGACTTTTTCTTTTAGTACATCTATAATCACTTTCTGCACCTTGTTGCATTCGAATGTATTAATGAAGTTTCTCGATTACACATTTGAGAGTCATTCTAGAAAAAAAAAAAAAAAGAGAAGATTTTATAACAGGATACTGAACAAGTGATGATGGAAATGATTCTTCGACGTTTTAGTGTTTCTCGGAAATGTTTTCTAAAATATATTAAAAGGTTCCTGGACTACAAAATTCTGAAAAAATATATCTCAAAATTCTGAGTAGTGCAACTCTTGCGGTTCAGTAATCAAGAAAACGTTGAAGTTATATTTCTTAGTTTATTTTTTTAAATGCATTAATAATGGGTAACCAAACCCGGTATAAATTATTTATGATCTCGCAAATATTAGTTGAAATCCTCTTATCACCTAAATTTGTGTTCAAAAACTTATTACTCTACTCTGGTCTCTCTCCCATTTGTGTTATCATTGTTGTTTGGTCACTAATTGAATACAAAAATGATAAAATTCTGACAAATAAAAAAAAAAATGAGCCAATGCCTTTGAAATTCATGTCTGCGTTTTGGTGTGATAATGTTGTTTGTCCCCTTTCTTTTGCAATGTGTTTGTAGGATTTTTTCTTTCAGTACCTCCATACTTTTTTTTTTTTTCTCTCTCTCTATATATATATATATATATATATATATATATATATATATATATATATAAATAAAACGAATTCAATCGTTTAATTCGTTTCTTATATATTATCTTACAATAATATTTAAGTTATTATTTAAAATTACAAAAAATATAGTTAGTTATTATTATTTTTATTATTTTGTAATTATATTATTATTTAAGCTTCAGACCTCTATCTTTTATTTATTGTTGGTTTTAGTAGAAGCCTATTGAAGTCAACTATTCTTCAGAATTAGACTCCTTTTTTTCAAAGTCTTTTCAAACCAATTTATTCACACAATTTAGTTATCTTCAACTAAATTTAACCATAACAAAGAGTGTTATAAAACAAATATTATATTTGATATTTAAAAATTATATTTTTCTATCTTATACATATGTGTATACAATAAGGATAGTAAATATATTCACCTACTTACTCATAGATAAAAGTTAAATATTTTTTTATCGGCATTTTTTAAATATTTATGAAATCGTTTCTGTTTAATCAATTATTACACAACTCATTTGCTCTGTTTCATACACATATCCCATTTCCATTTAAAATTAGTAAATAGTCACCAAATAGAAATAATAGACAACATTAAGTCGGGTGGGAATTTATAATTTATTTGAGGTGAAATTAAGTTCGTATCAATATTTTTATTCATTTTATTTGGCTTAGATTTTAGTTTTTTTTTTTTTATCTGATTCAAACCACCATTTTATTAGTTTGGTTCAAGTCAGGCGATGATGATAAAAATATTACTAACATTTTTGAAAAAAGTTATTTTTTGTCTCTATTTTTATTTATTTACGCAAGGTTCTTTTACGGTAATCGTATAAAAGGCTAAATTTATATCAATGCGTCATAAAAATATTTCTCGACTTATAATGAATAATTAACTGTTTTGTTTAATATTTAGTTTTCAATAATCATCACCATTCACATTATGTTTATCATTAACTTTTGCCCTAATAAAAAATCCATCATAAACATGATTAAATTAATACACTTAATAATATTGTATGAATAAGAAAAATTAAATGAATGAAAAAGAATAAAAGACAAGACTAGGAAAACAAAGTACAAAATGTTAAACTATAATGTAAATGCAAAAAAAATGTAAGACTTTAGTTAACGTTGAAATTGAAGGATATGAAAAGCAAGGGAAAGAATAAAATAAAATGGAATAGATGTCTCATTCTTCATTTATTAATAATTGGAAGCGAAGGGTTACGCAAAGATACTTTTTAATAAAACAAAAAAATAAAAAGAAAAAGAATGGTGCGAATGGTGGGATTATGAAGCAGGAGGTGTGAATATCATGGATTTTGCGTTACAGATTTACTTGCTAAAACCGCGCACTTAGAAAAGGCCCAATAAGGCCCACAAGTTCAACCGTATATAGTAATCTCAGTTCTGAATGTACAGGAGTGAGTGAGAAGAAGAGAATAACCCAACAGCAGTGGAAACTAGAAAGAAATTAGAATGGCCACCTTAGACGAACGCCCATCTGCGAAAAGGTGGCTTCCTCTTGAAGCTAACCCAGACGTCATGAACCAGGCATTCTCTTTCCTCCTATTTCCTTATCATTGACCGAAATGTTTCAATCATGCCTTCAATTATGATCATTTATTCATGAAACAGTTCTACATATAACAAATTTTGCCAACAATTTCTCGCTTTCATTTTGGATTTGCAATTTTTTATTCTATTTGGCAGCGTGCGTAATTTAGGTGTTTTCTTGGATGAATTACAGTTTCTTTGGGGTCTTGGCCTTCCAGTGGAGGAGGCAGAGTGCTGTGATGTTTTTGGCTTGGATGAAGAGCTTCTGGAAATGGTTCCGAAGCCAGTTCTTGCTGTGCTTTTTCTTTATCCTATTACCGCAAAGGTTAGTTTCAACTCACGAAACATGTGAGTTTTTCTTTTTCCGTTTTTTATTTCTACTGTGAAGACATTTTCATATCTGTTACTTCTGATTTTGTGAGCGTTCTATTTCCTCTTATTAGACGGAAGAAGAAAGGTTGCAACAGGAAAATGAAAAAAAGGTGAGTGCCTGAGTGGATACGTGTATTTATGGAGTCTTTTCATCTGTGTGTGACTATTCGTTTCCCTAATTTAAAGCATTCCGCATTTTGTTTGGACTTTAGGGTATTATTAATTAACAGAGATGTTAAAATGAGTTCCTGAGTTAAAGTCAGATTGGATTTAGATTGAATTGAACCCGCTTACTTAATTGGGATTAAACGAATTCAAGTCGGATTAAGGTGGATTGACCCACTTAATCCACCAACACATTTTTATATTTTATATTTTTTTTGTTATAATTATTTATTATTTTTAGTTATATAAGTTCACAATTTCATATTTTTAGATACCAGAATATTACTCAATAATATTTAAATAATTTAAATGTTTAATTAATTTGTTTTGTCAAGTTATATATATTGATACTTTGATTTTTAACTATTATTTTTATAATAATATTTTGAAAATTAGGTGAATACTTTGATTCTATTATTATAAAAAAATAAATTAAGTCAATTCCTCTCATTATAATACAATAAATATATAACATAAATTGTAAAAAAATTAAAAAACATTCATAAGTGAGCTAATCCACTAATATGTGGTGGGTGAGACCAGGTTGCAAAATTTCTGCCTCTCCAGAAAGTGAATTGGGTTGAACTGGTTCTTTTTTAGCTCGTGATGAGTCAACCTGTATAAGTCAGGTTGACTCACTTTGACATCCCGGTTAATTGTTACTTATAGATAGTATTTTAAGTTTAATTGGTTATTTATTAAATAGTGTCCAATAAATCTGAATTTTAGGTGGCATATATCATATAATTGAACTTTTAACTGCGAGTCTATCTATTATGAAGCACCTGCATTGAGTAGAATTTTGTTGTTGTTGTTCTGCTGTAGGATTATAGCAATAAAGTGTACTTTATGAAGCAAACCGTGGGTAATGCTTGTGGTACGATAGGTCTGCTTCATGCACTTGGGAACATAACTTCCGAAGTCAAGCTTGGTAGGCTTTTTAACAATCACAGCCTCAGTTTAAGTTTATAGTGTATCAACCATTATATTTAATCAGTTTGTGTTGCTTTTGTTGTTATCAGTTGAGGGGTCCTTTTTTGACAAGTTCTTTAAATCTACTGCCAGCATGGATCCATTGCAGGTTTTTCATTTCTTCCTACCCAAAACTTATATTTGTCTTTCTCATATTTCATAAATGCAAACAATGACACTAATAGCCAGTTAAATATAGTGCTGCTTTTGGATTTTCTAACTTCCGTATTTTGCAGCGGGCTGTCTTTCTCGAGAATGACAGGGACATGGAAGTTGCTCATTCAGTAGCAGCCACTGCTGGCGACACAGTGGTACTTTATTTGTTAAATTTAAAGCAACAATAATTGGGGCGGTATGATGTGATGTAGAGGTGAAACATAGTAATAATGAGGGATTAAGTTTGGCCTTCTTATCTTCTAGTTATTTGATGTTATCATTATTCTTTGGATATGATAAACTGATACCAAAGTAGGGAACTTTTACATAACACAGTTTTAATTTGTAGCTTTTTTTATAATGAGTAGTCTTGGGAATTAGATTTATTATCTTGAAAATCTTAGTTGTTTGTTATTATCGTATTCTTTCAGTATGATAAACTGATATTTAAGCAGGGACTTCTATTAACAGCCTTTTTTAGGTTCTTCTGTGATGAGTAGTTGTGGGAATTAGATTTGGGCTTTTACACTAGAGATTTGAACAAATGATGAATTTAAGTTGTTATATACAAAGATATTTCTATCAAAACTAGTCAAACAAATTTTGAGAAGATACCAACCCATTGTAGTCAAACCCTGCTTTCTACTTTGGTTTTCCTTCATTTAAGTTCTATGAATTACACTTAGGGATTTAGCTTTATGAGCCAAAAAAGGGCCCTAAGACATTTCTTTCTATAGCAAGGTGCATTATATGCAAGCATTTGATGCAATTGATTAAAGAGTAATAATCCTATTTTTTAAAGGGGCTTTTGTAGCATATACTTGGTGGGATTGGATGTTTTTCAACTTGATTCTTTTTCGTATTTTATTTTTCATTTTTCCATTATGGTTCCGTATCCTCCAGTTTTCTCCTCTTAATCTTAGTGGTTTTCTTGTGGGCAAATGCTGGTGCAAAAGTATGGTTGCTTCCTTATGATGTGGAGGTTACTGGTACAAATCTTGGAAACTATCCTTTAACTTGTGTGGTAAAGGCCACGTACATCTGTGCTCGTCAAACCCCATTGTGGGCCATATTTTTTTCATCCTGAGGAATTTCTTCATTGATAGATAAAAAGTGAAAATTTTATAGGTCATAGGGAAGCATTTTTATTGTATATGTGATGAAATTGTTAAATAATCTTTCCATGCAATTCAGTGTGTGGATGGAACAAAATGAATGGAAAATATATCCGAACTGCAAGACCCCTCAATACGAAGTGCTTAATACTAATAGCACCTGCGTTGGATGATTTTGCAGTTTTTATCGAGGGTTTTAGGAGATATAACTATCAGAATAATGTCATACCGTGAGGCAAAACCTGGATAGTATTGTAAATATAAATAGCAACCCTCTCTGCCTTGCAACAACAAAATTGTTTTTTCTAACTGTTTCCTTCTCTTACAACGATTTTACATTATAATGCAGGCATCAGATAATGTTGACACTCATTTCATCTGCTTTGCCTGTGTGGATGGTAATTTCTTTATGCAGATAACTGATTAATGTTTTCTTGTCTGTGTTGTGTTCATAAAAAGAGAAAAATTGTATCAAGAACACCACTATAGTAGGCAAAGTAAATGTCTAAATCATAAACCAGCTATATTAAAAGCCTATAACTAAACTATGTGTGGTCCTATTCATGTCCAGTTGAATAATTTCACGGCTTGTATGATATGCAGGTCAACTGTATGAGCTTGATGGAAGAAAGTCAGGACCAATATCTCATGGTGTATCATCACAAAGTACTTTGTTGAGGGTAAATTTCTTTCAATGTTAGGGCTATTTTTATTGATGCTTAAAAACATGTATTTAGCTAAAGGAACAGTTTTAGTTTGCAAATCCTAGTAAATCTGTTGTCACTTTAAATTTTAAATGACGGATGAAGAAACAAACACAAATGTGTAGGTAAGTGGTTCTGGCATTGGAGCACCAATCTTAGGAGAAAATGTGCAGATAGCTAGTGATTTAAATTTTAGTTTGTAAAGTTAGTTAACAAATAGGCTTCAGAAAGAAATCGTATTTGCTATTCTGTGAATACATAATTTACTTGAAATAGGCTAAAGCTTCCCTAATTATAGATAGGTGATTACTTTTAAATTAGCAATCATCAATCAGGATACAATACAATTCAGAAATTACCATAAACATACAGCATTTACAGCTACTGGCGTTAAGTGCCACCTCCTAAGATGACCAAGAGCCTCTCCAACATTCCATCTCAACCTGGTGAATAGATATTAATCATTTCTAGCTTACCAAATATGAATTCACACCCAAAAGTCCTCATGCATCATGGTTCCATGTTGGAATATAGAAGATATTGATAGTTTGATAACCCATAAAAACAATTTCATATCTGATATGGTTGCTATCAACTTTGACATGCTTGTTTGATCGTTCTGGACAGGCTTGTGAACCTTGCTTGTCACTGATTCACTGTAACTTCATAGCTTCATAGACCTTTTCTAGAGAATGTTAGGTCATGTAGAGCCTCTCAATCCAAATTAATGGTCATAAACATTGTATGATTGCCACAAACTTAGCATCCGTACTTCTCCCTCCCACAAATGAGATTGTATTTTGCTTATCCATGTAACAAGGTTTCCCCATACCTTTGTGCTTGTGCTATAGCCTTTTCCCAGTTGTGGTCTTACTGACATCATTTGATCTATCTCATTTAGAATTTGCAAACCCTTCGATAATTCCTTTGCATGAAGTTCCCATGAGATATTTCAATATACAGTTGGCTGCCTCTAGAAGCCTTTTAGTTGGACAATGCGCAAACTAACTGTATGCTGTAGATGATATTGGGCCTTGTAAGTGTCCAATGTATGAAGTTCCTTACAACCTTCGGCTCTATCCCTAGAGTCTACTAGACATTCATCTTTGGATTTTTGCTACTAATTTGTCTCTACTCTTTAAATGTGTAATGGCTGGCGACTTTTTGTAGTCCCTTTTTTGACATGTCGAGGACATATTTCTTGAGTATTGCAAGCAGCTGATATAGGAGTACAAAGATCCAGTGGTTCACTAGAATTTATTAATGAGAACTGCCGTAAGACAGCTTCTCTTCATAACATTTGTAGAAGCGAGAGCTTTGGTGAAAAAGAATTCTCTAGCTCACCATTTCAAAAATTTCTTGTGACAATGGTCTCACTGTAGTAGTGCCTACCATCGATTCCATTTTCTACTTTTTTTTATTTGACTTGTTTTGAGTACTGACTAATAACTAGTAAGTACAAAACTTGGAGAAGTTGTATCTGGTCTAGCAGGAAAGATTGAACATAACCCATTTTCTTCTCTCTTGTAACATTGACAAAGTGGAAGGAACGGAAAGTAGAAGGAAGTGAGATGAATTTTGTAGGTGGGTTGGTAGGGGAGAAAAATGAAAGAGAAAAAATGTGTAAAATGACATATACTCTAAATAAAAAATGAGATGTCTTGTGATATTAACAAGGTTATTAGTTTTGTTTACATTTCCAGGTCACATTCTTCCCTTTTTTTTTACAATGGGAAAGAGCTACTTTTTAATGTGCGAAGTCGAAATTTGTAACATCACTAAACAAAAAAATACTCCTAACTTTCTTTCCTTGTATCGTTTCTTCCCTTTTTATGTCATTAGACTCGTAGGGAAAAAATTGTAACTCGAGGACCGTAACTCTACTAAGAGTTACGAGTATATGAAAAATTATATTCATAAACATGTCATTAAAAATAACATAGATGATAATAATATCTCATACATAATAATATAATAATAAATTTTAAGTAATAATATTGATACTTCAAAAAACTAAAAACTAAAAAGGTTCAATATAAAGTGGCAAGCTGAACAGGAAAAGGAAAATTATGTTCATATAAACATGTCGATCATTAAAAATAATATAGATGATAAAAATATCTCATACATAATAATATAATAATAAATTTTACGTAATAATATTCAATACACAAAACACAAAACACAACTAAAAAAGTTCAATAGAGCAGCAAGCTGAACAACAAAAGAAAGAGAGGAGCAAGCAAAACAAAAAGTAAAAGATCAAAACACAGAGTGTAAGCACCTGCAACTGCGAGGGCAGCGAGCATTGGGAACCTTCTTTGATTTTTTCTATGTCCCTATTTTGGTCTTGCTAGAAATTGAACATATCTTTTTCCATAAATTTGGAAAGCCATATTTTCTTTGTTAGTGTAATGTCATTTGATTTTGTAGAACAAAATCATCAACTGTTGGTGACTGTAGCGTACACATTCGATCAATCAGAGTTTATTGACAACTAGGATGGTATAGAAATAGGCATTAGGCACTGATAAAGGAAGAAAGACAAGTATAATGAAAAACAAGCAAATGAGGAGAAAGATTGAATTAAGTGAAACCATTTTTAAAATGCAAATGGGAGATCAATCTTATAAGGAAGATATGTGAGAAGTTGGCTTTAGAGATTACTTGAATTCATCATTAGTGGGTGGTGGTAAAAATGCAAGACTCTTGCCGAATGATTAGAGGTGTGCAAAATACATGAAGTGATATACCTAACTGAACTGTTATAGAATTGAATTAAATTGTAAAGGCAATTTGGCCAAACTAAACCAAACCGCATAATAGCGCATGCGAACTGAATTTAACAATATAAGAATTCAAACAAATGGAACTGCTTTGAATTGACTGAAATGTTTGAACTATACGCGGTGGACATCTTATTTTGAAGCATATTTTTCACTCCTTTTTCAATTTTATATGTTAATAGTTTAATTCAATTTAAGCTACTCAGTTTAGGTGCATTCCGGTTTTTTAAAGACTATATTAGATAACTCAATTCAATTACTTTTAAAGAATACTTCAGTTTTATTAACGCAGTTTGATACTATTTTTATTTTTTTTAACAACCCTGATGATGATAATACCATAGAAGGTGTGGAGAAGGTGGGTCTTGTAAAAGTGGGACATCTTTGGTTGGAGAAAGTTAACACAGATATGAGGAAGTGCGATGAGTCTCCTTATACTGGCTTGAAAAGAGTTTTAGGAGTTGAGGATGCTCTTCGCAGGACACAAATTTAATCCAATAAGATTATATAAGTGTGAAAGTTTGCATCCAAGAGAAGAACATGAACATAGAACAAGATAAGCACAAACTGTGGAGATGGAATGAAGAAGTCCAATCCGGCATTAAATAAAAATAATGGAAAAGAAAAACTTATGGATTTATGGAGGTTGTCACACCACCTAGAGAAGATCGAAGATAGATGATGACGGTGTTGTTATTTGATCCAAGGATGCAAGATATGACTCTAGTAAGAAGATAACTTTCTCTCTTTTAAAGTACTCTAGAAACTCTCATATCATTCAATATTCAAAAGTTTTTTACAAAGAAAAGAGATGGCTATTTATAGCCTTTTTTATTACAAAAATTCTGAGCTAAATTTAACTCAAATGTGCCTTGAAATCAAATGCAAATTCTAAATCTAATATCCTAATCTGTTGTCCGAAAATTAACAATCAAACGTGGCAAAATTTAAATTTCAAAATTCAAAATCTAGAAGTAGATCAATGGCTAAGATGAGGCCCATATTTTAGTCACCCTTGCCATGTCTAGTCGTCTTCTTGAATTATCTTTCCTTGGCCGAGAATTTGGTTGCTACAATTGTGGTGGGTTGATTTCAGAATGTTCCTTACTTCTTTGTCTTCCAATGCTCAGCTCCTAGCCTTATCTGGCTTAATATATACAGATACAAAAATTACCATTTTCACCTATTTTACAAAAAAAAAAAAACAATGAAAGTATAACAGAATAAAGCATCTTGTTCACATGATACAAGTAGTAGGAACAGCACATCACCTATAAAGCGGTCAGCAACTCCAGGTTGGTGTTGTAGTATTCGTGCTCTTTACTATGCAAGTTCCTTCACTAATTCCTTGCGTTGATACCATGTTAAGAGAAGAGAGAAACAAGATATATGATGGAATTCATGTTCTTGAAATACACAGCCAAGATTATTTTTGTGTGCCTGAAGTAATTAAATAGGGATTTACTAGTATCCTGATTCTCAGTTACATAATAATGTAAACAGTTAGTCGTAATCATCTATTTTACGTTCTTTGTATTAGTGTGTATGTGGGCTATATGCACACTAGATCTCGATCAACTGGCTGCTTATGGGATAGAGTTTCATAACCACAATAATTTGGCAATTTGTTTAGTAGAAAATCTGGTGTTTCATGTCATGACAGAGCACATAGAGCTCCACTATCATTTCAATGAAGAAAGTTCCTGTAGTTGTGGGGATAACAAGGCCAATTTTCAAATATATTATAGAAAGACTTGGTGATTCAGAGGCTTCAAAATATGAAAAACTTTAGAAGACAACTATGTGTGATAAGGTCCAAAGTGGGGCAGAAGAACCAAGGGGGAACGGTAAGAATGTTGATTTATTCTTCCTAGCAATGCCAATAGCTGTCAGCCTGCTGCCATATTTCTCAAAGCGCCGGGATACATTTTATCTCGATCATTGTCATGTATTAGTTTGGAAAGAATTTTCTTATAGAGGATTTTTTTCGTGCAGTTAGAGCCCAGACTAGCAGCTTGTGAATATAGGATTGACTTTGAATATAGGATTTGGGTGGTTGTCTATTTGGGTGTTTTTACGAGAATGGGTATATTTAGAAAAAAAAAAATACATCAATAGGTAAGTCTTTATTGAAATTCAGAACTTCATTTGAAGAAGTTGTGTTTACGGAATACGGACTTCAACTCTGAATTTTTAAATCACACCAAAATCGTGCATGACAAAGAAGACTTGTAAAAAAAAACTGAAATCATATTTGGATCGACTTTAGTTGAAAAGTAAAATAAGTCGTACTTGTCATGCAGTTAGGGTGCTTGGCACCCATTATAAAGAACCTTGGTATATCAGTTTTGTCTTTGTATTTTACTTTCTATCACTAAATGGAAGTTTCGTTTCAAGTTAATTACTTGCCCACTCATGTCAAATCCAACAGAAACCCATTATAAGTATATCGTTGGTGTATCATTTTCTATCATAGTTCTCCACTTTCATGAGCTTGTATATAGTCTTTTTCTCTGTGCCCCATGTAGTCAAATTTTGTAGGATAGTGCTGAAGCCCATTTTCAAACCTTGCAGGTCCTAGTTATTTGATCATGTCTGAAGCTTCTGGGTTTACTGTCTTTTATCTTGCATGTTTCTTTGTCTACTACACTATTTTTAGTTAGTAATATGTGTATCTTAAATTTACGACAGGATGCAGCTAAAGTGATCCAGAGCATGATCCAGAAAAATCCAGATTCTCTCAACTTCAATGTCATTGCAATATCAAAGAAATCCGGAGATGGACATTAAGGTAGTTAGTTTGGGTGAAGCAGCTCTTGATGTTATCTGCTTTATAATCTCCAGTCATCTGCAGCTTTATTCACTTTGTCTGTATTTATGTTTTTTCATTTTCATTCGGCGACCTATCAAATTGAGCATCTTTGTTTCAAGTAGATGCATTGTGAGTGATTTGATCTTAAAAAACAAACTTTGACCTTAAAGCTGTGTTTTACCGTCGTTTCGATTGTTGTTCGGGCCATAAAAAAGAATTGGTCGATCTACCTGCAGCATCTGTGATCACTATTTGCACCTTGTTACATCTGAGTGTATTAAAAAGTATCTCAAATTACACATTGTAGAGACATTCTAGAAAAAGATTTTAAAATGGACACTGTACTAGTGAAGTTTTAATGTTTTCTGGAAATAGTTTCTAAAATATAGTAAAAAGTTCCTGGACTACACAATTCTAAAAAAATATATATCTCAAAATTCTGAGTAGTGCAAATCTTGCAATTCACACCATTTTTGTTCATCCTGACAAATTAGTAGTGAGTTTGGAGATACGGTGTTAATGTGTCAAATTATGTCCAATTAATCAAGAAAACGTTGAAGTTGTATTTGTTAGTTTATGTCAGCGTTTTGGTGTGATACGGACTATTGATTTTTCCCTTTCTTTTTTGCAGTGTGTTTTTAGGATTTTTCTTTCTGCACCTCCAAACTTTCTTTTCTTGTACTCAAAATATAAAAAAAAAAAATTGTATGAGCTTCAGACCCCTATCTTTTTTTCATTCATTATTCGTTTTCGTAGAAGCCTATTAAAGCCATCTATTCTCCAGAGTTAGTCTCTTTTTCAAAGTCTTTTCAAACTAATCTGTTCACATAATTTAGTTACTTTAAACTAAATTTAACCATAATAAAATAAAGAATGAGTTATGAAAAAAATATTATGTTTGATATTTAAAAGTTATTTTTTCTATCTTATACACACGTGTATACAATAGGATAGTAATTATATTCACATAATTACTTAAATATTTTCAATACTTATGAAATTGTTTCTGCTTAATCAATTATTAATATTATTTCATAATTATCATTCATATACTTTTTCAGTTGAATTGAGTGTTATTAATATTAGTCTCATCATACTTAATAAATTCCGACTAATTACAATAAACCAGCTATGCTCCCTTACAAAATACTAGCATAAACCTAACTATTTTTATCAGAAAATATGCCTATAGTGTGTTTCTCACAAGTTGAAATCACCAAAGTAAAAGAAATATTCGCTTGGACGTTATATTTTAGATTTTGGAGTATGTGAAAATGAGTATGAACAATTGAAAATGGATATCCAAATATGGTAAATGTACCACAGCATAGAAATGTTGATCCAAATTCTCCGGGACATGGCGCTCAGAACGGACCATACTCTGATACTTTTGTTTCCGACAAGTTTGTCTCCATTCCAATCGCTTCACATCACACTCGCCGCCATGCCACACCATTTTTATATATATAATATGAACCTGCTCTGGTCGGATACTGGCTAGAACTGTGTGTGTACATGTTATGTTATGCTGTGTTGAAATTATTGAAAACCTTGTTTTCTTCGGTCAACTTTCTCTCATTTGACTTTTTATAAAAGAAAATTGTTCCTTGCTTTAACAATGGTTCAAAACTCATACCAGAAAAGTGAAGGTCAAAGTTTGAAAGTCCAAGGTTGAGGATAAGGTGCGACAACTGCGTAAGGTCTTGCATACTCTGTCGTAGGAGAACACGTGCGGTGCCTTTCACGGTTGACGCAAACTTTTCTCATCTTTGAACCTCCACGGTTCTGATTATAGTTTACCACAGTTGTCAAACATAACATTGTTCATTATTTTACAACACTGCAATGTGAAGTCACTACAGCTTATTCATGCCCTAATATTCAAAATATATTTTTTATTTCAATATTAGTATGTTTTAACATGTCTTCGTCATGCTTACACGTGTCGTTCTCACGTCACGTGTGTTAGTGAGTGTTGTTTTTGTCTTGGCTAACTCTTACTTTTTCATTTATGACATAAACAAATGGGTGCTAACGTTACTGTGACCTGAGAATTCATCTTTGAATTGAATTCTGAAGCGCCCTCAATTATTTGTTTTAAATTAATATTTCTGACGCCAATGAACGTTGAACAAAAGGTAGAGTTGTTTTACTTTCATGTACATAGGGTAAGTGGAAATAAATATAATAATTTGAACGGTGTCTGGTTTCTCAAATCATACAATATTAGCTTAAACAGCTTTTCATAAGAGAATCCACGTGGAACTGTGTAACATTGTGTTAAGACAATATTTCTCATAACAATCATTTTTTCACACACCCCATAATCTACCATGAACAAAATCCTTTGGGAAGGATTAGAGGGGAGATAGAATGAGTGTTGTGTTGTATGGATTAAGAGATTTAAAATGATGAAAGAAAGAATTTAAAGAAAAAGTGTAAGAATTTTTGAATGATGGATGTTATAGATTAAAAAATATTTTAATTGATAAGAATTGATGATTACCAATTTGTCTTTATGTAGAAATTTGATATAAAATTAAAATTAAATAATGAAAATTATATTAAAATGAAACTAAAATTGTTATTGATAAAAAAAATTAAAATGTAAAAAAGAAATTAAAATTTATAACATGTTTATATAAACCTATTTAAGTTCAATTATAACAAATTACACGTGTATAAAACGTTCCTACAAAGTATAACATAATTGAACTTACATATACTAGTTAAATTTAATTCCACTAAAACACAAAATGTAAAAAATTTAAAAACTTTTACTTTATGTGTCTAGTATATTTACTTCAACTAAATTATAATTAATATATATTGTTAAACCTAAATAAAATTCTACGCATGTACCAAAAAAATATACTATAATTCTCTACAATAAAATACATATATAACCTTTTCATGTTATATATATAATTTATATTTAAAAAGGAAAAATATACTAATAATAAGAAGTATATTAATTTTTTTAAGTCAAAATAATTTTACGCTTAATTCTTCAATGAAATCTATTATTTCTCTCTTATAAAGGTAAGGATGTGTATGTATTTCTCTCGTAAAGGTAAGGGTTTCCGTATTTATAGACAGATACACAATACATTTCCCCATGTCTCACCACTATTAAGGGATGCTTTTTTCCAACTCGCAGGGTATGTTTGCTTCCAAGGATAGATTTGAGAGAGGGTGAGTAGATGGATAAGCAAGGATGGATTTGATAATGACTTTAGTGTTTGTTTCAAGGAATCTGAGTTGAGTTGGAAAGATGGATTTGAAGGAGACCTCAAGATTCCCATCCTCTCATTTTGAAGAGATGAGGAAAAAAAGACATGTCATCACATGAATTTTGACGTTTTTGTCCATAATATTTACATATGATTGCAAAATGATTTCTCATTAACAGTAATTTTTTGGTAATAAAAAAAATATATTTTAAATACCTATTACACTTTAAATTATTAAAAATCTAAATATATATTTATTTTCTCTTTTTGTTATGTATAACATATAATAACATATTTAATTTTTTTTATTAATTTGAAACAATAGATATATCATGTAAATTATTGAAGAGTAATATATAAGTTTTTTTCTAATAATAAAAGATATATTAATTATTATGATAAAAAATCAAATTGAAATATTAATAGAAGAAAGGTAATAATATGTCGAACACCAACTAACAAAGTAATATTGAAATAAAGATAGAAAATAAATGTGACATCCCATATTTAATAGAAAATTTTTAATAAACAAAGCATCACATAGTTATAATATAAATAGGGCACGAGACAAAAATATAAAAGGATTCACTGTTAGAGTCATCCAAAAGTATACTGGAAAGGAAGCCAAAGGTACTACACAAAGCCATAAACAGAATTTATCAAAAATAGATGAAACTAGACATTTGCTCACAGAGCAAGGAATTATAAACAAAAATTGTTCTTCAAAAGGTGCTCAATAATGAGTCAACACCAACATGTGACCAACTAAACTACAACATTCCCATCATCCTGACAACTACCAAAAGTTTTCACATCTGCTCACACCAAATAATTGGTAATCATTGCAAAAAGGAAAATCACACAAGAAAACAGACACAAGCAAAGGGGTAAACTAGAGTAAAATCATTTTTAACATAGCATTGAGCAAGCAATATTAAATAGTTTTCAAATAGGCAACACAATAGGCACTCAAACATGTGATGACAAACAACAGGACTTTATGACTCAATTATCCGGATACATATAATGAGATCGGATTCACTACATGCTTGCACTTGTGGTGGTCTCCACTACTCTGCAAAGTCATTGCCAATGGGTTTAACCCTACCACGCACAAGGTTAGCCCATGATCATCTAGGGTCATTATCCTGCCAAAGACTAGAGCCTTTTGCTACTCTCACCACTTGAATCAGTCTGCTCTACGTGGGACTAACTGATTCTTTAGACTTTCAGGATGCAACCTTACTTGACTCATTATCTAATTGTATACACTACAACACCACCATAAAATATCACCAAGAGTTTCACGGAATTACATCTATCTCATACCACATCCATGTTTCTCACACCAAATCCACATTTTATTTCACGCATTACAATTTCATGCCAATGCCCAACCAACCAACCAATTCATAATTATTTCATGCCAAACACAACATACAACAGTCTCATTTCATCACCTTAAACATATGCACCATCATACTTCATGCTTTTTTAAAAAAGTAAACCAATCAATCATGGGATACAAGCATTCAAACGACTTTGTTGTCAATCTCGCTCAAGCTAAGGAGTTCTCACTCAAGCGACAGGAGTCTCTCGCTCAAGCTAATAGCTCTCGCATGGGCGAGATTGCAAATAAAGAGTATTGGAGCATCCACGAGTTCTCGCTTACGCTAAACCCACGGACAACCTTTGTTCAGGCGATAACTCAAAACAAAGAGAGGGACGAGTTTCTGCTATTCTCGCTTAGGCGAGAGCTCATCGCTTAGGCGAAAGCTTCTCGTTTGAGCGACAAACCACTCTCTTAGGCAAGCCTAGCATATCCTACTTGCTCTCACACATGCAAAGCTAGAATCCCAACTCAAACACCCACAATTCATTCTCACATAGGCACAAACTTCATTCAGTCATTTTAAGCAGAAAACATAAGCAAATGCAAGCAATATACTCCAAAAACTTGAAAACCCTAATTTTCCTTACCTTGACAAAAGCTATTGTGAGGGGGGTAGACACTAACCGAAGGAGCGACACTAACCGAAGGAGCAACACAGCTCCAAGAACACCAGAAGACTGAAAAACATGATACGAGAATGAAGGTGAGGTTCTAGGAAGAACCTAATAGAGGACCAGAGCAAAAGAGCAGGAAAAGAGAAAGAAGGAAGTTGGAGCTCAACTTACAGGGAGGAAATGTCGTTTGGTCAGCTTAGAGAAGGATCTTGCAACTGTCCTATAGCAGAGCTTGTGAAAGGAGAGAAAAAGGGTGAGGTGTTTCAACTTTGGGAGACAGAATGAAAGTTAGAAGTTGGAAAGGGGTTTTGGAGGTTCGTAATGGGTTTGCCCTAGACCCTCTAATAAGGTGAGACCCAAACCTTTTTAGAGCAGACAAAGAGACTTACAATAAATAAATACATAGAACTTAAGCTACAATTTTACAATTTATTAAATACACAAATTAAAAAAATATTTAAATAAGTGTTTGGTTACCCACCCTTCCCTTCTAGTTTCATTTGTAAATAAAAACATAGAAATACTAATAATAATAATAATAATAATAATAATAAATTACTAGTTTTAATTATCGAATTAAAATTATTAAAAATATTAATAATAATAATAATTATTATTATTATTATTATAATAATAATAATAACATTACTAATATAATAATAATATTAAAAATAATAAAACTAATAATAATACTAGAACTAATAATAATTATGATATTTTATTTTATAATAATTTTAACCATAGGGGTAAAAATGTAATCTAACAATTTTGTATATTAAAATATTATTTTATATCTATGACAACCATCAAATTATTCACAAATTTCCATAAACTTTACCTTCAAATCTCTTCACTTTCACCTCCTCATCCCTTAAAACAACAATATCACTTTTCTCTTTTCATTCTCTTAAATTCATCCATTCACTCTCACTCAAATTCTTCATTAAAAGCAAATACATCCTAAAATACAAACATGACTAATACCTACATATCTGTCCTCACACATTCATTTAAATGGTGTCATACTTTAATCTAAACAGGCTAAATTCGAAAAATGTTTAGTACTAGGAACTCTTATATAGTTCTTCTGAATTAGGTTCGAGTATGATACATGTATTATATATTATTGAGAGACTTTCGACCTATGCTTAAATTGTTAATAATATCAATTTGAATAAATAATAAAATACCACCTTTAATTCAATTTTTTTATACATTATTCATTTTTCTTGATGGTAAGACTTTCAATTTATAATTAACATACTAATACTAAGAATATCAATTTGTAGAAATTGAAACAATAAATGTTTGTTTCTCTTTTAGATAGTATTTTTCTTTTAGAAATCTATTATTTTTTTAAACTAGATAAAAATATGTAGGGGTTGTATTGTCTATTGTTCTCTCAGCAAAATACTATAAAATTCGAAGTAGTATGATCTAGGGATTCGTGACGATTAACCAAGCGCGCGTTCAAAAATTAATTTTGGTCGAATTGATTCCTTTGACGCAGAAGTTAATACTACATGTTTTGCATTGACGTAAATTTTTTACTTTAGAATTGATTTTGAAATCAAATATATATAACTTTTATGTTTGGAAATCAATTTTGCGTCAATCTGACGCCAATCCAAAATAAAGCTGGTGGGTTAAGAATAAACTCTATTTTCACAATAATACTGTGGAATTAGTTTCTTCATAGTTTATTTCACATGATCAATTCAATGGAGAAATAAGTACTTCTAAGTTTCTAAGTTAAAATTTCCTACGTAATCCAAACTAATCATAGTTTCTTCATAGTTTATTTCACATGATCAATTTCCTATAATTAGTTTCTAAGTTAAAATTTCCTACGTAATCCAAACTAATCAATCAATGCATTATTTTTCAATTATTCATGGGTAGTCATTTCGTAAAATAGTTAAATGTCAACAGCTGATCATTATAGATTATGTAGTCTTCTTATTATATTGTGATAACGTTACCAACTTATCAAAGGTTGAATTATTCGAATTTTATTTCCAATGTTATGACTCAAAATTAGTTAAGTTTTCTATCGTTTTCAATTAGGGAGGGTAAAAATTATATAATTTACTCATAAGATATGATATATATTTTAACGTTATCAAGATGCTCGGCTGGTTGCTGAAATTATAATTTTCTATTATTTTTACTATAACTTTCTCTTTTTTTTTTATTAAGAGTTGGGTGGAATGACTTATTATTCTGAAGAGAGTGAAACTTGATATAAAATGTACATCTAATTTTATTTTACGGATGATAAATAAGTAAATTTTAAGTTTCTGTATATATGTTTATCGTTTTTTTAAAGAAAAATACTCACTAGTATCATGATAAAGTCCCACTTTTATCATTATCAAACTATATTTTTAGTTCTTTATATTAAAATGTAATTTGCTTCTCAAATTTCAACACATGTTCACTTTCAACTTTTTAGTTTTTAAAATCTAGCCTTTTCCCTCAATTTTGATTTATTTTTGTTTTACTTATCTAAATCAATTATGTATGTATCCGGACTATGACCAGCTCCTACAATCTAATTTATCAGAACTTTAAACTAAAAAAAGAAAATATTTAGGTATTTTTTATATGATTTAAACTATTCTTAGATACTTGTCTTCTTTGGTTCAAGAGCATGTGATGAGACAATGAATTAATGAGTGTTTATCGTTTTTCTTTAAAAAAAATCAATTATTGAAATTCGTAACTGTGATGACGTGGGGCTGCGGGGCACCATGTTTCCCCTGAAAAAAACAAATAAATGTTATTTGTTTTGTTTTTTCATTACCACGTTATCATTTTGATTTCATGTAGTAGTATAATAATAATGCAGGATTGATGATATGAATTACATGGTGTGATGTCAAATATTAAAAGAAATTATTTTGTTTATAACTGAAGAATCTTAATTATTATAAGTAGCATGGGTTTATTTTGTATTTATTTTTCTAGGTGCTCTATCTTTCATTCCTACCCATTAAAATATAACACAATTATGACCTAATTTTCATTAGATAGAAAATTCCAAGAATTGCTTGCTTTTGATCTTGAAGTAGTTACATAAACCTAATTTATGACAGCCTAACTTCACTTCTGAAGACAATTATTTTTCCCTAACAATCATAATCATTCATTATAAAACTGAGAGAATCAACTTTTTCAATTAAACTGAATGAAGTTGAAACGCATTGGTGTACATTAAAGAGATGCAATAAAAATAATTATATGAATTGTAAAGATCAAATAATTTTGCCTAAAAATATAAATATTTTTGTTCGGTGTCAGTCACAACTCATAATTTTAGGGGCATTCAATTTTTGTAATGCACTCAGGATTATTCCCCGCAAATTACACTTTTTGGATTTTTTTTTTAATTGGATCCGTTAGATGTTTATTTTTCTATATAGCACCCGTTACTTTTCATGGTGAGAATTTAGCTTTTCAGGAATAGAATTTTCATTTCTGTTTTGTTATTTCGGCGACAAAGTCTTTCTTAAAATTCAATTTTTTTAGCATCGTGTTCTCTGTTACGTTTCATCATCGAAATTGGGTTTCTAGAAAGTTTTTTTTTTTCAAAAACAATTTCGGTCTCATTTATCACAATTAACCCATTCATAATCACAAGTTTTAACAAAGAAATAACAAATTTTGTATTCACATTGCTAAATCACATAACCTCACCTCCTTCATTATCTTCTAAATTCTATATTTTTTAAACCTCACTCCTCTTCAGCTTCATCTTTTTCTGGGTTCCAAAATTGAGTTGGATAATGATGGGTCGGGGTAAGTGCAATACACGCACCTCAATAATTACAATTGTATTTAATTAACACAACACCACCCTACAATTTTTCTCATCTCACCAATAATTCTTCGCCACGTGTACACTCCGCCACTTGACTTCCCACTTGCCCGGACCCCCCCACTTTCTTCTTCTTCGCCGGACCCGCCCCACTTTCCGGCGATGAAGACCGCTTCGAAGTCACCCTCACCGGGTCGGGCTCGCCGGAGTTAACCCTCAACGGAAAATTCAGCAACGCCCTCGACCCTCGCATACGGTAGGCGGCACGGTCGTAAGCTAACGCAGCATCCTCGGCGGTCTCAAACGTTCCCAGCCAAACCCGCGCTCCGTTTTTCGCCGGGTCTCGGATCTCCGCCGCGAACTTCCCCCACGGCCGCTGCCTCACGCCGCGGTAGTGCTTCCCCTTCGCCGGAGAAGCTTGCTTCTCCTGCTTCACCACCGCTGTCCTAGGAGGCGAACTCGTCACCGTCGGCATAACGTCCGGTTCCAGCTTCACCGTGAAATCCGTAGGAAAACCCGACAACACTGTATCGGGCGACCCGGCCTCAAGAGATGGGACCCACCCCACGTTAACGGCGTCACGGAGCACGCCGTAGAGCACCATATCTTCGGAATCATCCTCTTTTAACGGAAGGTCACCCCAATTGTCGCTCAAACAGGAGTATAATAAGCTGACACTGGAAGCCCGACCCGATGCACATGCGGGTGCTCCGAATATTGATTCGGACTCGCCGAGCAAGTGGCGGCGAATCGAATAGAGTGCCAAATCTGATTCGTATGTACTACTGTGTCCGTACATCTCCGGTTTCCGATGTTCCTATTATAATGTTATGAAATTTGCAAAAGATTTTAGTGAGGGAAATAAGGATTTTGGATATTTTTGAAGAGGGTATTGAATATTCGAACTTACAAGAATTGGAATTGATAGGTATTTATAGGATTGTAGGTTCATGCACTTGGGATTTTCTGATTTATCGTTTGAATTTTTTATATTTTATATTATTTTTTTGTGGATGGAGAGTGTTAATTCATTGCCTTTTCATCGTGTTGGAGTCATCCACTTAGCTTCGCTGAAGGTTCGCATGTGTAAAGTGTAAACGGCAAGGAATTAGTGCGCATTTTCCTCACGTGCTTTATTTCAGACCATTTTTTCCGCAGATTTTTCTTACAACAAGTCTTATGATATTAACGAAGGACTAAATTAAAACCAGAAAATCCTAATATTATATTCCAACGTCAGGACTTTGTTCTTTGTGTATAATAAGGAATAAAATAAAATTTCAAATTATAAAATGACAGCGAAAATATAATGTAAAATATACATTATAGAAATGTCTTAGATGTATATCGTTTCTGTTTTATTTTTCTTTATTAATAATAATGACTTTGTGTCAATGTGTGGTGACGAAAGTCGTACACGAGTGACGTCATTTAGCTTACAGGTGCAGACAACTTGCTTTGTTTTTGTCTTCCCTGTTGTCACTTTACCAAGCTGCATAATCGCCGATTATTTATTATATCCCTATTTATTAATTCACCCGCTACACAATGTGACCATTTTTTTTTCCTTCTTTACTAGACATACATTTTAAATCAAATAAATTTTAAATATTACGATATATATTATTCTTTCTGTAAAATTCTAGAAAATAGTGTTTTAGAAGTAACAGTGATTTAAAAATATTGAGACTCGATTATTTTAATATTAAAAATGTTTTATTATAAATAGAATTGTTATAAACGAGTTTCATTATTTTCAAACACACTATATTTCTAGAAATCACTTTTCTAGAGCTCTTTGATTTCTCTCTAAAAGTTTTGTCTTTCCATTCGTTTGATTGAAGAACGGGACTGTAGGATTGATCCTCTCAGTTAGCTCTTCAGTTTGGATCGATCAGTTTCTCCATTCATGTAAGTTAAGTTTTCGTTGTCTTTTTTATTTTTTCTGTTTTCTGTTGCATGTAAGCCCTCTTCCGCTTGCATGTGCCGTTTTATTTATCAATATGAGTCTCTGTTGATCAATGATCATAATGATATGTCCTTATCACTCTTGTGATGTTTCTATGTGTAGATAGAGCATTCTGTGGAGCTAGAGACATCTGACGTTTATAGAGTTGTTTAAGTTGCATGTAAGCCCTCTTCCGCTTGCATGTGCCGTTTTATTTATCAATACGAGTCTCTGTTGATCAATGATCATAATGATATGTCCTTATCACTCTTGTGATGTTTCTATGTGTAGATAGAGCATTCTGTGGAGCTAGAGACATCTGACGTTTATAGAGTTGTTTAAGCAGGATATCAAGTAAGGGAAGCTAATGTCTATTATGTCTCACAAACTTGTTAGGAATATTATTATATGATTATTATGTAATTAACTTATGTGTTTTATATGTGAATTGAGTTGTGATGTTTGAAAACGATAAATACTTAGGTTTTATCTGTTGTTTTAGAATAATCGTATGATATGGGTGCAATTGGATGCAATTGGTGTGAATATTTTGATAGAATTAATGTTTGATACTCGAATAGTCTTTGGTGGAGGTTTTGGAGTTGTATGGACTGGTTGAATAGGTATAATTTTGCTTAAATCAGTTTCTGTAGAATTATGCATATTTGCTTACTCGCTGGGCGAGCCTACTTGTTGGGCGAATGAGTTGATCTGCAGAATTATGCAAAACACTGATCTGCAGAATTATGCAGATTCGCATACTCGTTGAGCGAGTGCTACTCGCTAGGTTAGCATGGGCCAGTGGCTGGGCTAGTGCTACTCGCTAGACGAATTTCCAAGTCAGCAACTTCCAAACCTATACCAGTGGTTGGGCGAGTGGTACTGGTTGGGTGAGAATGGGCCAATGACTGGGCGAGTGCTACTAGTTGGGCGAGTGAGTTAGAATCAAAAACTTGTATTTTTGAGTTGAATTGGGTGGTATTTTAGTTATCATAGAAGCTTTGTAATTATTATGAATGGTGAGTATATGGTACGAGATTGTTTATATGAGACTGAGTTGAGATTGGTTGATGCTAACCCAAGGAAGATTAGTAGTGATTGTGGTAGTGTATGCATTGAGGTAGAGATTGTCTTGACAGTTATCCTGACGTTCTAATAACCATTCAAATTCTTAAGTAAAGAGGAATGGGGTATGTGGTGAGAGGAGCAAGAGATCCTAGCCTAGGAGTTTTTCTTGACCATAGGTGTTAACAGACTTATCTTGTATGTGGTAGAGTTTTCACTCTTAATTTGTCGCTCTGCAGAGCATGCGATGCCACTACAAGTGCAGAACTGACTGGATCCAACCTCAATGCATGTATCCGAATTAGTTGAGTCGTAGTTTATAAATATATGTATGTGGATATCTACTTGTCCGTAGTTGTTCGATATATCAATATTATATGGTTTAAGAAAATTCTTTAAAAGTCATTAACTTACCTTTCTTCTATGTTTATGTCTTGTGTTGTATGTTTTTCTTTTGCGATGATCACTTATTCGGTGGGAGCAGTGCTGGTTGCAATTTCAGAGGCACTTCTGGAGGTTGAGGAGCCATCTTTTAGGTTTGAAGGAGGTCTTAGTGGGAATCTGTTGTAAGTGGTTAGCTTGTTTTTAGAGTTAGAAATGTTTGGTATGTATAATTAATATATTTATATAGTTCGATCATTTGTAAGATTGTATTAATATACTTTATACATTTGTTTTTATCTGTTTTGAACACTAAGATAAAATATCCTATTTTATTAGTTTTAAATTGTTAAAATTGGGATGTTATACTTTCTCTTTTATTCAACATACATTCTTAATCAAATATATTTAAGCGTAAACATTAACTATAATAACCCCTTCTTCATTATTAGTCAGATCCTTAGAATAAAGATTAATCTTCTTAACTATGAGCGAAATTAATACTCTATCTATAATTTCTTCTCTTTATTAATACTAAATGAGAAAAATCAGTTTCTACCATACTTTAAATTTAGTTAATCAATTATTAAATAAAAGATTAACTTAAATTTAAAAATATTTGGATAAGTTATGATATAATTATAATTTAGTGAGTATTTAATTTACCGTGGGATAAATGTAAAGTGAATAATTTGTGTATTTGAGTGAAAAAGGAATCTTGGCGAGGAAAAGGAGGAGTTGGAGAAGGACACGAACCAAACATTACGGATACAACGATTGTGGACAGATTTGCGATGTTTGCATTGTCACTGTTTGTGGATAAGTCTGTTCCAAATTTAATAAGTTCCACAACCATAGGACCCCACTGCTCTCAATTTGCGTCACACATCATCACAGTGCCTTTTTGCTTTTTAGTGTTTTCCAGGAGGAGGAGAGTAACCACCAATCACCATTCAACAAACCATTACCTTTTCATATTCCATCATTTGGGTTTCGATTTACACTGCCCCATTTCATCATTATTTTATCCAAAAATCTGTTCTCACTAACTAAAAACAGCTATCATCTTACTATGTTGCTTCTTCGTTCAGAAACTGGTGGATGTATGAACATATTTGCAACTGGATTGTTAAGTTTGATCTTCCAAGTGATTCGTAAAGATTTTTCTTCAATTTGGAGTACCTTTGAATTATCTGTTTCTATATCGGATCTATAATTGTACACACACATGTCAAACGGGATTTATTATTTAATTTTTAATGACAACTATTTCACGACTTTTAGTATTTATATTCAACGTTGAATACTTAAAATGATTTTTTTTTTCAAAGGCTGGGAATATAATTCATATATTCTAGAGCATAGAAAGGCTTGGTAAATGTTAAAATATGAATGAAAACGTTTTAATTTGATTCATTTAAATAATCGATGAAGCTTTAACTAATTAAAACTTTTTAAAGGCCTGGTAAACGTTTCAAGTTATAATTAAAACTTTTACTAAGTTAATTCTAAAACATAATATATACGCCAGAACTCTAATACTCAAATGAGTAACGGTATGAAAGGAGTATAGGTCCTCGGTGACTAAATAATGATAGCAATTTTAGGTGATGGTGTACGGTTGACTTTGAAGCCTACAGTAATTAAAAACTTAGTTGGGTATAAGACTAGTAAAAAATAATTGTATTTATCAATTAATGAGAGAAATTTGTTATAACTTCAATTTTTTCAGAGATTTTTTATTAGTATTGCGTATTAATAAATTTGTTAACTTATTGTTGGGTCGATGAAAATAATAAATTTTTCAAAGTCTCACAGTCTAGGATAACTTAGAAGATAAGTGTTAGTAACTATATAATGAATTATAAGTTCATGATGGTTTTTGTTATAAGTCAAAGACACTCAGTTAGTTTTTATTTTTTTTTTCTTATTGTCTTCTAGTATACTGTTGTAAGGTGTAGTTAAATTCTTGCTATAGAGAGCGTGAGTGTACTTGAAATGTTTGATGTGTATCGTTTAAATTTACACGTACCGATTATTTTGTACATTTCTCTATTAATAGGATGATTCTTAAGAGTAGAGATAATTATATTATTAATTAAATATGTGATTTTTTCAACACATTAGAATATAGAGGGAGATTCAAAATCTTATATTCTTTTTCTTTCTGATAATAATAATGAAAATATAATAGCAAGATACATATTCTCTTGTATACTTACAATTTAAATATCTAAAATAATATTTAATTTCATTGAATCACTCGGTTAGTGATTAAATGATATAATTGACTCATTAAATTTATAGATGAAAAGGTAATGAGAATGATTTTGATTATCTCATCCTAAAAAAAACCATAATTATTTTTATTTTCATCTTCAATCTCATATTTTTCAGGTATAATATTTTTTCCTTATTATCATCTTTATTGTGAAAGGGTGTCAATTCTCTCTTATAAATATTAATTAAATACATCTTTTACAAAAAATAAAATTCCCAAAAAATTATTATCATACTATCAAGTATTAAATATCAAAATGATATACATTTTTTCACTCCAACATTAAATATCAAGAAACAAATATACTTATATGAATATCAAATAAAAATATCGATTAAAAATTATGTAAATGTCAAATAACTGTGAAAAAAAAATATCAAATTTATATTTAAACATAAGTTTCAAAACTAATAACCAAATGAAAAAATCATACAAACTTTTTAGATTACAAGTACGAGAATAAAGACAAATATGGAGACAAGACAAATATATATATATATATATATATATATATATATATATATATATGTATATATATCTCATTTTCATAACTAATTTAAAAAATTAGATATTTATTTTTTATACTCAATCCATAAAGAAGTTTATTGGACCTGAGTCAGGTCCAACTCACATAAGGAATTAATATCATTTTCAACAAAAAACCTTAAGATAAAGAGTTTATGAGTTGTCATTTTTATATGGTGTTCAAGTTTTTTAATTTTAGTGAAAGTGCAACTTAAACTCACACTTGTATCTCAACAATCTCTCTCTCCTCATAAAGGTGAGTCCTTTCCATATTGGCACACTCTTTCTCTCAAATCATTTCCAACCATGAGTACTCATATGAGCTGATGATCAAGAGTGACTATTGACCTTAATACCACTAATGAGTCTTCTCAAATAAAGATTTATCTTTGTAACTTTATTACTTTTACTCATTGTGAAACTCACATTTAAATCCCAAATTATGAAAACAAGTTTCTCTATTATCCTAATTAAATATTTGACATCTTTTAATTTCATATTAAACTAACTAGTGATACACAAATCTCCAAATGTAGAAGTCATAAGACTTAAATAAACTATCACGACTAGGTGCATTCCATTATAATATCAAATTGGCTCAATTGTATTTCATTTACATATCTTCAATTCAACTTCATTTTTATTAAATATTATTTAATGTTGTTTGACTTGCTTTTTCTTTCAAAATTTAGTCGACAACAAAATTCAATTTTGTATTTAAATTAATTTAAAATTAAAACAAGTTTTTTAGTTTTGTACATCTTGACGACTAGACTCTTCCTAATTTATGTATATGCATGCAGTGGACCGACCTCAAGTCCAATGATGGAGGTTGGAAGGGACAAGCGGGAGCCACGACCCCCCTCCTCAAATTTTTTTTAATTATTATTATTATTATTATTATTATTATTATTATATGTGTGTATATATATATATATATATTAAATTATATAAATTTTTTAAAATTGTATGTATTTTTTTAAATTAAATAATATTATATTTAAATTAATAAAAATTAAATTAAGTATTTTTTATTTTATAAAGTACAATAATAAATAATAAATATAAAGAAACAAAATTATTAAGATATTTTTTCGCTCTCCCATTGTCTTTTGAGATTTTCATTTGTTGTGTATTTTTCTCTAATGCTTATTTATTTTCTTTTGTTACTAAAAAAAACGTCAGATAGAAACTCAACATTTCTATCCTCATTTTTTTCATATTTTCTCTTTTATTATTAAGTAAATAAATAAATAAATAAGATAATTTTCTCTTGTCTTACTTGGTAGTGAACTATTTGTTTAACATTTAGCATTATTTTTATCTCATGACCTTTTTGTATATTCATTTTTATTAATATAGAAGAACAAACAATGTACTATGTGATTTTTCATAGTCGATTTTTAATTATAACTTGATTATCATAGATTTTTGTTTGTAATTATGTCTCTCAACTTTTGATTAGATTATGATAAATTATTTTTTAGTCTTAAACTTATTTTTTAAATAGGTATATTGATGAAAAACAAAAGAATAAATTTATTTTTTAAAATTGATAGAGAAACTACTAGTGAAGATGAAAACATGATAATATGGTTGCTTATTGCATAACAATGAAATGCAAGCTTGTGAAGACTTTTTGAATCAAATGTACGTTAATAAAATGGAAGATGAATAATTTGCAGATAATATGGTTATTTACATAGAAGAAAGTTAACTAAAAAATTTAATTATGATTCAATTACCATGAGTTCAAAAATATGAAAAAAATGATAGACATTCCTTTAGATATTGTAATTTCTTTGATAATTATAAATATACTAGATTATGTATTCATTTTTATTGAATTAGTCACAATAACATTCAATATATAAATTTTGAGTATATTATTTTGGCTCCCCAAAAAATTTTGGTCAAGATTCACCATTGCTCAAGCCAACCTATGTGTATGCACGTAGTGGGCCGACCCCAAAACAACATATGTGTATGCACACAATGGGACGACCTCAAGTCGACCTATGTGTATGCACGTAGTGGGCCGACATCAAAACGACCTATGTGTATCCACGTATTGGGCCAGACTCAAAACAGACCAAGGTGTGCAGATGTATTGGATTTGGACTGAAGTCGACCTCATTGCAAGGACGTACTGTGCCCGACTTGGAGTCGACCTACATACTTCGATGCATTGGGTCTGACCAGGACCTGACCTATCCGGAAGGCTCGATTCACTTAAACCACAACCCCTCTCTCTTCAAGATAACGACAAAACAGTCACGTAACCACATCTCCACAAAGGTCGGGGTAAACCCCGCACACGTCAACTACCTCCCACGATCCTAGGAGGACTGAAGCAAGGATGAGCTGGATACCTCTATAAACCTAAGCAGCTGCTTTCCACCAAAGGGAAGAAAATTTGAGACTAGCACGATTACTGATAAAAAAGTATTGCTTTGTAAAACATCTGACAAATAGGACGAGTTACGACCATTGTGCACCTCAAATTTCCTTTTGCAAAACAAGTTCCAAGAAAAATAAACTCAAATAAAGGTTTACTAAAAAATAATTATACAAATGAGACTTGAGTCTAACTTACCTAAGAAATTTTACACTTCTTTATCTTTGTAACTTTATTACTTTTACTCCATTTGAAATTCACAATTAAATCCCAAATTACGAAAACAATTTTCCTTATTATCCTAATTAAATATCTTACATCTTCTTCCAATACTATATTAAACTAACTAGTTATACACAAATCTCCAAATGTAAAAGTCCCAAGACTTAATTAAACTATCGCGAGTAGGTACATTCCATTGCGATATCAAATCGGTTTAATTGTATTTCATTTACATATCTTCGAATCAACTTCATTTTTATTAAATATTATATTAATGTTGTTTGACTCTCTTTTTCTTTCAAAATTTAGTCGACAGTAAAATTCATTTTTGTATTTCAATTAATTTAAAGTTAAAACAAGTTCTTTTAATTCCAAGAAAAATAAACTCTAATTAAATTTAATTCAACTCAATTTTTTATGTGAAATTTAGATGTGAACTTATTTTCTTGTACATTTTAACGTAGAGATATGTAAATCATTTTCCAAACATAACAACAAAATGTCGGGTTCTTGCAAAACCATAATCATTATGGCATAGTGGATCGTCCTAGTTATTAAAGTACTTTTTGTGACAATTAATTCCTAATAGACATGACGGTTATACGAAGTCTCCAAAAAAATGCATGGTAGCACAATATGGTAGCACAATGTGTTTGGGATCTAACAAAGAGAAATATTGAGAAAAGTTTCATAAAAAAAACGAGCTACACGAACGTAATACTCACTCGGTTCTTTTATAATTATTAATTTTTTAACAAAAGATTATTATTTTTACAATTTTAAGTTAACAAGAGTTTTTTTTTTTTGTTTTGTTTCAATTATGCTCTTAATTGATCCTTGTAAAATGCAAGTTTGAGCAAAAGATTTTCAATCCCTCATTTGTAATTATGCATCGATTGGATCATATGTCGAGGATATCCATATGAGGTGTAAACTATTTTTCATACATCAGTATTCATTAATTATCCTTAAAACCTTTTCACAGAAAAGAAATCTTTTACGCAATTTAGCATTGTACTAAAATTCTAATGCAAAATCGTTTTCCCTCGTAACTTGCATAATTTCCTCGGAATAATACGTTAATAACCCTCTATCAGCTTTAAGCAATGCCCCATATCCGCAGTTTTCCAAGAAAACTTCACAAATGTTCATTCAAACATAATCATATGTATTCATACAGATGAACACAAATCTGCATATTAAAGTATGCTCTAAACATATACTTACTGTTTGATTACATCAACGAAACGCATCATTGACGTGAAAGAAATTGCGCAGATTAATTATTTGATGGTGCAGACATACGAAAGTATATATATGAGTTAATAATGAGTTATTTTATGTTTGTGATTTAAGAAAATATTATAAGGGAGGGAAGAGGAAGACACTCCCACGTAAACTTGCATATACATTAGAGAGGCTTTGAAGCTGACCATAACATATATTAGGAGATTTGACTTTGACTTGAAAATTTCTCATTCATGGCTAACATGTAAAAAAGTCACTACGTGCCAACCACCAACCCGTGCGCACCGCAATCTTTGAGTCTTCTAACATCTCTTTCCTATTACGGCAAATCTTCAATACCAGTTTGAACATGTGGACCCCACACTGGATTTACCTCACCATTAATTAATTAAATAAAAAACGGATAAAGAAATCAGCACGTGCACCAAGTAGTAAGCAAGCGAATCACTTCACGATTCATTTCCTAATTGGTTGAATGGTGAAAATATAATATTACCATTATGGTTGTATTATTTAAGAACAAATTGTTGATTATTCTAAAGTCCAACCAAACAGTTTGGCCATATCTATGCATAGTTACGTAAAATATTTTCATTCAAACTAGTTGAAATTCTTTTGAATATTAAATGAGAGATCCTTGTCAAGTTGTAAATTTTATAATCGTATATGGTGTGGTCGGGGTTTACAATAATTGAGGGAGTGCATGCATGTGTTTTGTCAAAAGGTGGACAGATACAAAGGAATAAAGTGCGTCGATATAATACAATGTAAATATATATGGCTAAGCTTCTATAACTAAGTGATTCAAGTGTGAGAGGAATCTTAAGACATTTCATGAAAATAATAATGAACACATATATATGTTTGCATAGGTACAATATAATACAACAGCTCCCAGGGTTTGTCTTGTTTCATTTGTCTTTTTCATCTTCGTATGAAAACTACACAGAACATGGCTGCTAATATGTGACGACAATAATAAAATTTGCGGCTCAAATTTTTAGTGAGAAGCCGCCATTCAAACTCTTATTAGTACAAACTTAGCCAAGTCGGCAATAACATGTATAACCATCGATCTAAGTTTAGTGAAACAACTTCAAAATTTTTTAAAAGTGTTCATATCGGCTCATATTTCTGCAATGAAAATTATTCCAAATAAATGATACTTTATTCAAGAGCTTAAATAAGCTTTTCAAATTGGAGATGCTTTGATTAAAAATTTAAGCATTTTTTTAAAACAGAAAACATCTATTTTTCAAGTTTTCATTGTGCAAATTAGATTTTTTATGTGTTCTCAATATTTTTATTATATGATAGATATTTAATAAATTTTTATCGGTGAAAAATTGAATAATGATGACAGGTAATGTTCCCTTGACACATGTTAATTTCTTTTGGAATATTGTTCGTCATTACAACGACTGATGAACCAAGTAATTACATTATATGTCAACCAACGTTTTACAAGTAGTTATTCATTATTGAGCCAACAAATTTTGTTAAATATGGAATGAATGATTAACAACAAAAATCCAAATCAAACAATTCATGTACCTAGAGATACCTGTCAAAACAGATAATCTGACCTGACTCGACTCACCATAGGTTGATGATTTAGTGAATCAACCCAACCTGACTCACTTCTTAACGAACCAAAAAAATTTGAACTCGACCCGGCCCACCACGGGTTGACGGGTTAAACGAGTTGGCTCACTTTATTAAAAAAAATATATATATATTTTTTTTATTTTTTTCAGTCAAAACTAAATTGTAATTCTAATTAAAATCTAAATAAACTTTAATACAATCCAAATATAAAACAAAATAAAAAAAACAAATTATTTATGTGTTGGCTAAAAAGAACAACCTAACATGACCCAAATATAAAGTCCAACTTAATAAAAGATACTTATGTCACCCTTTTATCTGCGAGTTGGTGAGTCAGCCCGGCTCACCACGGGTTCAATCCGGATGAGCCGGTTGGCTCGCGGTTCCAACCATTTTGAGAGTTCTACCTATAGAATCCAATTGATGCTATTAAAGTTAAAATCACTAAAATTAGATATAATATTTGAAAAATGACTTTTTGTAACATATGCAAACTACACAATAAAAACTAAGTACTGTGAATTAAGGCACGGATTCGATAACCTTTTCCTATAAAAAAAAGTCAGTGATATATATACATATATATAAAAAAAAACGAATTAAAAATTAAAAAAATCATTTAATCAGTCTCCCTGTAAATTACCACCTCAATTAGACGTTTTAATGGTTTTTTTTTCACAGCTCTGCACTTTTATTTTATTCTCAGATAATATATGTTGGTGAGAGATATGGTAATTAGTTGAAAATGAAGGCTTACGTCTTTCACTTTTGTCGCCGAACTAGAAATGTGTAGATGAAAGAATATTAGTGTAAACTTGGCCTTTTTTATTTCTTCAAAAATGAGCTTATGCAAAAGTTTCAGTTGTCGGCAGATATTATCTGAGACTTTCTTTGCCTTCAGATAAGCGTGATCAATGGAGGTGCTCTAATTGTCATCAGTTTTGCACGTGTTAGAGAAAGAAAAAAAAATGTTATCTTTTTAAAAACAAAAAAATCCACAAAGAATATTTTTAAATCTGTTGTCAAGACTAGCATGAGTACTTGTTAGAAAGTTTTACATCAATTAAAAACAAAATAATTTTATAATATACAGGTGAGATGTAAAGTAAAATTCAAATTATTTATGCTTTTAAACTCGTAAATCTTCCTGTCTTTTCTTTTCTATTTTTTCTGGCAAACTCGTTCCCACCATTGTTTTCTCATTAAACAGATAAGTTCGTTGATGTAATGTAGAAGATAACATATTTACCGACCCAAATCACAGACTATATGTCGAATTTATAGAACTCTACCTATGGCAGAATAATTACTATAATAAATGGTTGATTTTTATTTTTACTTTTTTGAAATTATGGTATCGAATCCATGCAGCGATTATGTAAACTGATTGACAAAATGAATTATTTTTCTGTAAATAACTGATTCAGAATACCTCGTATTATATCACATATTAATCGTCAAAAGTAACTTTATATTTATTTATGTAAAAATTGAATTCAATTTATTTAGTTTGTTAAAATAAAACACTTGACTAGACTAAATAATAGAAGATTTGCAAGTTTATTCAGGTTCTTCCGATCTAATAAATATAAATAGATTAACGAAACTGTCTTTACCCTATCCATTATAATAAAAAGAAAATAAATAGAACACAATTCATTGCTTTGAGCGTATTTAGAATGACCATTGGCTAAAGTGCGCTTTGTAAAATGACACTTGTTACGTGAGATTTGTCTTGAAGAGGACGTACATATGTGGGTTATTATATATCTTAATTCTACGTCATTGGAGACGATTCACAGTAAAAAATAAATGTATTTTTTTTCTTATGCATTCATTTTGCAATAATAATAATAATGAGACAAACACATCTAGTACTTTTAAGCATTTATTCAACATCAATCATTTATTTCTATAAAAATCTATATAATTTTCTTTCAAATGTAATTTCGATGTTATATTTATTTTGGAAATCTGTAAGACTCACTTCTATTTTAAGTAAATGGTCTCAGCTTTAATGAGTATATAGTCAGCCAACTTGCTACCTTCAGAACTCCCATTTCAGCCATTCACTTTCATATTGTCTTATTTTTTCAAAAATAGTTCACCTTCTTCCTCCCAGGTCTGAAATAGGAGTTGTGTTAGTGTAACTGAGAAACCCTCATTCCATGCTAGCAAAAAGTTTTTCTCCATGTAAGTTGAGCAAAACCTCCGTCTCTTTTCCTTTTCGCATCTATTTGGCAGTTTTAGCTTGATTTTGTTTGTGGTCATGGCCTCATTTTTCCTTTCTTGTTCTTGGTTGCCAGGTCCTTAAGTAGTTGTCGTGTTGTGGTGCTCTACTGTTGAAACTCATTTTGCTAGGTTAATCTCTGTCTAGGCTCGAACTCCTTTTTCTTTGAACTAAATTGTACTTATTTTCGTTTTGGAATGTGTTGAGTATGTTTGATTGATGATTACATCGAATGGGGATGAATTTCATGTTTGAGTATCAATGGGTTAGAGAATTTTAGGTAGTTTAGAATGCAATTGGAATGAGAAATATTGATTGTTGCAATTGTTCAGTTTGGTATCATCTATAAATCACTTTGAAATGAGTTTGAGAAGATAAAAGTGCAAGATATCAAATTGTGCACTGGAACAAGTGAAAATCTCACAACCAAGAAGCATATGGTGTGGCGCTATTCATTTTCCTACAGTGCACAATTTTTGTAAAATAAAGGTTCCCACTTCGTTAACCGTTGGATCAAGCTGCTGAAAGTTTAACAGTTGATCCTTAACACATAGTTATTGACTTTGACCGATCGGATCTTGAATCGGAGCTCTGTAGTGAGAGCAGTTTTTATCACAAGGTCCCTATAGTTTGGTTGTTGACAACATTGACCTTTGTTGCTTGTTTGATGTATAACTTTCTCTATAGTTATTCAATTAAGTTGGTTCTTGTTGCATTTGGTTCTTGATTTTGATTCTTGTTGCATTTGGTTCTTGATTCAATCATCTTTAATTTAAATATAACTACAAAATTTTTGGAGCTTTACATAAGTTGCAGTTTTATTTCTAAAATTCCAAATCATTTGCATAATGTGTTGTTAAGTTGGATTGGATAAAAATTATAAGAATTAGTTATTTTTCAAGACAGACATATGTTATATGATTTTTAATATGTGTTTTGAAATGCTTGTGTGAGAATATAGGAGATCCCATTGGGGAGATCCTATTTGATTTAATTAGTAGTGTGTTCATTGATGTAAGGAGTTAGTACTGAAGGTTTATCCTGATACTCTAATGTTCATTCAAGACTTATGTGAAGTGGAATGAGTCATATGGTGAGAGGGGCAGGAGGTCTTGTCTTTAAGAACAGCCCCAGGGTTCTTATGACAGTTAAAGAGGCTAACCTTGTGTGATAGGGTGAAACCCATTGACAATGACTCTGCAGGTAGTAGAAGCCACCACAAGTGCAAAAACCACCAAGAATCATACATCAATGTCTAGATCCGGATAATTGAGTCTAGAGTGTCATTTTGTGTGATGGGTTAGTTGATATTGCTTAACTTGGTGTAATTGGTTTGTTGTTCTGCAATTCTATTGAATGTTATATATATATATATATATATATATATATATATATATATATATATATATATATATATATATATATATATATGTGTGTGTGTGTGTGTGTGTGTGTGTGTGTTTTTTTTTGTATTTATTTT
>Ga0214543_1001568_pt1 | contig 44390 bp, 17 predicted proteins | sample CNSS2metaG_FD_160094 | JGI IMG/M metagenome (GOLD analysis project Ga0214543, IMG submission 160094) | Root nodule microbial communities from cowpea collected in UCLA plant growth center, Los Angeles, California, USA - CNSS2 | ecosystem: Host-associated > Plants > Roots > Nodule | place: USA...
ACATAATAAAAATAAAAAAAAAAAAATTATTTATATATTAATATATATATATATATATATATATATATATATATATATATATATATATATATATATATATATATATATATATAAATTACAATGTAAAAAGATAAAATATGTATTTTTATTTCGCTGATACATTGTGGGAAACTAAGTCCGATTCAATTTTTGGTAGTAATGTATTTTATAAAGAAAGACTAATAGTATTAATAAAGAAATCAATAAAGAAAATATGTAAAATTAACAATGGTTATTATTGTCTGTTTAATGTGAAAAAACTTATGATAAAGGTTGATATAAACTTTGAATCGGATTAAACTGTAGTCTCAATATTACACTTATAAAAAGTAAAATTTGAGTACCCAAAAAGATTGGTAGTAGATGTAACAAATAGATGTATTTGGAGAGAATAAAATAAATGAGATGAATCCATTTAAGTTTTGTCAGCATATAATTGTTTAATTCACTAAACCATATTTGTCCTTGGGTTTTACAATAACAATAAAATAATGTAACTCTTTATAGGAATAAAAATACTCACTGAAACTTACTTTTGATTGGTTAATAATTATGTTCATGTAAGTGTCTCCTCAAAACTGTATTTTGATATTACTTTACTAAAATTTGTCATAGTAGATTTTTTTTTTTAAATTTGTTAAAGAATTTATAAGAAAATATTTGTTCATGTTATTTTTTTAAAATTTTAATTGGTAGGATATTTTTTTATGAATAATTATTTCTTACAAAATTATAAAATTTGCAAGTATTTCTTACAAAATTTGTTACAAAAAGTATTTTATACAAAATATTTTACAAAAAATTGACAATAATTTCTTATAATTTTTTTTTCATAACAAAATTTATAAATATTTTTTACAAAAGAAATTCAAAACAAATTGACAAAAAATGAGTTTTTTAGTAATGAATTATTCTCTACTCTTTAAAAAAAATTAAGAGAAACTGAGTTTTAAAATAACAAAAAAATTCAATAAAAATAAAAAATATAAATATATTCACTATATAAAAATTGTCTTACAATTACATGTGAATTTAAATAATGAAATAATATTAATCATATGTGTACATATAATTATAATTTTAAATGGATTAAATATGTTTTTGGTCGCTTAACTTTCAGTCAATTTTGGAATTAGTCCATTTCGAAACTTTAAATTAATTTAGTCTTTCATTTTTTAAAAATACGTTGAATTAGTCATTTTAATCAATTTTTGTTAGGTTTATTTGATGTTTTTTTATGTATTTCAGGATTGTATTTAATTTGTTTATATTTTTTGACACATTTTTGCTTTAATGTCAAGTCAAATATTGTTATGAAACGCGCTTAAAATGTCAAATAAACTTAACAAAATTTGATTAAAAAGACTAAATCCATGCATTTCGAAAGTTGAAGGACTAAATTGGTTCAAAATTTCGAAATAGACTAATTCTAAAATTCACTGAAAGTTAAGAGATCAAAACATATTTAACACATTTTAAATTAAGTTCATCTTAAGCTACTTATACGTGTGCAGGTGCCATCTCAAAAAATCAAGAACGGGAGCTAAAATCTTTTATGAACCATCCTTTATTTAAAAACTTGTGTGAAGTCTCTATCAAGAGCACGGTGTTGATAGAAACATGGTGTAATGTAATGCTCTTTTATGATTATTTATGGAGTAATATAAAATTGAATTAATTTAATCTATGTAACATTTTGACACGAATAAAAAATATTTGTATTCGAAAGTTATTCTCTTTGTTAGGAAACATTATTAAACTCAAATTAAGTTTTGATTTTTTAATATTATATGAACGTCGGAAAAGGGAAGACTGCTCAAAATTATTATGCGATGAAAACCATGGGTGAAGCTATGTGTTTTCTATGGATTGTGAGAGCAACTTGAGACTAAATTAAGAAACTGGTGTTTGATTAACATTAATCTAATCAAATAATATTTTCACACAACCAACTCCAAGAATCTCTTTCCTTCTGCATATTCTATATAAATTTCTGATTTATCTTTTCTATTTGGTTTAAGAATAGGAAAATGGTGAGAAAATATCGGTTGGTTTGAATATTGAATTTTCCTTACAAAGAAGAAAAATAAAAGTCAATATCTATGTACAGGTTTGATTATGCGTTCTTTTAGTTTAAAATATTTTTTTCAAATCATAATATATATTTTAAATTAAGGAGAAACTGTTTAGTTTGATGACTAAAGATAACAAAATAGCAAAATAATTAATTCACAGTAAAATTTGTTTAATATATCAATTACAAAAATATAAAATAAAGGAATTGGATCAAACTAATTTAGTTGAACTTATTGATGATTAGTTATCTATCTACTTTTTTTTCAAAATTAAAAAGGTTTTCTTATCAATTCTCACGTATTAAAAAATAATCCAGTCAAATTTGTATACTTCAATATTTTTAAACACTTTAAGAAATATATATTTGAATTTTGTTTTACAACATTTAATTCAGGATATTTTAAAAAATATATATATATATATATATATATATATATTTAAAATTGTTTGTATCGATTGATTGGATATTCATTCGTGAAAAAAAAAATGATGATAAATGGATTGAATCTTATTTTTATTAATGGATCAGATTGAATTACATTTTTAATTAAATTTTCAATTAATCAAAATAAGATTTATACACTTTAAAATATAACGCTTTCTCCCAAATTTATAGCCACGCGTACCACTAGACAAAAAACAAAAAAATGGAAGCAAAAGCTTGGGACGCATAGGAACAAAATCTGATCCAGTCAAGTTGAATAGCCAAAATATAATAAACATTATGTTCATAGTAGTATTTTTATCTCTTACACAAATGACTAAATAAATAAAACATAATCTTACTTTTGATTTTAAATAAGAAATAAAAAATACTTTTGAACAAAAATAATATAGGTTTATAATTTATATTAATTTAAATATATATATTTTAATCACAAATAAATTGTTTAATTTTTTTAAAGGCTAAATATGTTTTTGGTCCCTTAACTTTCGATGAATTTTTGAATTATTACATTTCGAAACCTGAACCAATTTAGTCATTCATCTTTCGAAATACGTGAATTTAATAATTTTAATCAAATTTTGTTAAATTGATTTGATGTTTCGTATGCATTTTAGAATTGTATTTGAGTTGTTTATATTGTTTGACACAATTTTACTTTAATGTTAAGTCAAATACTATTATGAAATACACTTGAAAAAAACTTAACAAATTTTAATTAAAATGACTAAATTTATATATTTCAAAAAATTAAATACTAAATTAGTCAAAAAAATTTAAAATTAACTAATTTCAAAATTCATTAAAAATAAGAACAAAAATATATTTAATTTTTTTTTATTATTCATAGAAATCATTTGATTGGAGCCAAAATGACGTAGTTGAGCGAAGGTTGGAAAAGTAGAATAATAATTGGAATAAAAAAAGTAAGAAAGTGACGTGGAGGTTGTTCTTTGTGGATAAACACACCTTGTTTTCTATTCCTTTAATAATCTAACAACCCACGCCCACCGTTTTATCACACACCCCACAGATTTAACTTTCTGGAATTTAATTCTTCACTATTCCTTTGACCTGTGTTTTCATTTTCATATATTCTTACATTCTTTACCACATCTTCATTCAAAAATAACTTATAATACTAAAATTAAATAAGGATTAAAATAAAAGAAAAACATTTTATTTATAAAATGTAAATTAAAAAAAATTATTAAATATCTTCACATGTTAGCCGTGAACAAAATAACCATATTTTCAAACTCAATTCATCATTGTCTAAATCATATTATTTTGTTTAATTTTAATAAATTTTCCTAAAATATAAATCTATATTTTTAGATTTTAAATGTAATCTATTTAGTTAAAATGTGAGTTAATATAATTTTTTAATGATTTTTGAATTATATAAAATTTAAGTTGTAAAAATTTATATTAGATTGAAATCCTAAATAAAATATAATCGTATTAAATTAGATCAATAGAAGATCAAGACAAGTTAAACTTAATTTAGGAAAGGTTAGATTAGACTAAAAATAAGATAAACTAAGTAATGTCAAAGTCGTGTTTTACTAGACGAGGTTAATGTTAAGTCAAGTCAAACATAATTTAAGTTGAATCGGATAAGATTAATTTTAAGCTAGGTTGATTTATGATAAGTTAACCTAATATGTACTTATGTCAATTTAAACCAGATTAAATTTAAGTCAAGTTCAATCACTTTGCACTCAGGTTAAATCAAATTGAATTTACTCAATATCTAAACCAATCTGATGAGACAAATTAGGATGAGCCATATTATGTGAATAATGTAGGATTTATATTGAACAAAGTTGAATGAGACATGAGACAATGATTTATGAAAATATAACATTTGTTAGGACTTTAGTAGATAAAATAATTTTCAAAAGGGTTAAGTATGTTTTTAGTCTCGAAACTTTGATCCAAAATTGAAATTCGTCAATGTCTGAAACTTCGATACATTTTGGTCATTAAACTTTAAAAACGAATGAATATAATCATTTTAACCCAATAATATTAATTTTTTTGACATGTCAAACGCGTTTTATATTAGTATTAGAGTTGTTCATACCGTTTAACATATTTTTGATTCAATATATATATTAGAAAATGTGTTCAACATCTTAAAAGAAATTAATATAATTGCGTTAAAAGAATTATATTTATTTATTTTTAATATTTAAAAACCAAAACGAATCAAAATTTTGAATAAAGACAAATTTTAATTTTGAATCGAAAAATAAAAAAAATACTTTAACACATCCCAAAATCTAAACATATGTATATTGACAACAAAAATAGGGTAATGATTTAACACATGTAATGTAATGTAATACTACATATGAATAATAGAGTGGTGTCCATAAAGCATACGAATAATAGAGAGAAGATAATGTGAGGAAACACATTGTGGTGGTTGGTGTGGGCTCGATTCAACTAGAAATGACCAAACAAATAAAGGTGGAATGAATTAGTGACAATGACCAAAGGTTACTCTGCTTTTCATTATTACCCACACACACTACTTCTTCTAACACTCACCTTCAAATGCTATCATTCGTAGCCACGTGTATTCATTTATAGCCCTTCCTTTCAAAATGACGACAACATACATAATTTCCACCGCCGGGACGTCTTCACGTGCCACTCATTTCAAAATAACTGTCCCAATTATTTGCTAAAATATGTAAATTCCATAACAATAAAATAAAATTGATAATAAACATTTTTAACTAGACATAAACATTCCTAGACATAATAAGTATTCTAATAGGAAAACTATTGTTATATTTTATAATTTTCACTTGTTTTGGAAACTTGCTTTTTCACTTTTTTTTTTTCATCTACAATTTACTTTTATTTTTTATTTCACGACTTTCGCTTGTTTTGGCTATGTTAACCAGAAACCCACACAAAACAAAGATGGAGATCACTGCACTACTAGACATGGAAAACCTTTTAAAAGCTTCGGAGATTTTAATACTTTTACTAATTTTAAAATAAATTAATAAACAAAAATTTAAAAACTAAAATATAACAATAATAATAGTTATTTATTGAGTAGAATAATTATGTTTATACACATAAATACATAGCTCGAGAAATCCAATAATTCATTATGTATATGTTTTCAGAATAAATAAAAAAATTTACAACAGGCATTTCAAATTATGGGTCAGGCTAATCTAGATATTCAGTGCCTATTTAAATTATGGAACATTTAATTCACGACCACACAGAAGCAAAGGTTCTGCGTTCTTCTTCAAATGTCCCATGATGTACAATAGACCTCCACTTCAACATTGGTTTGAATATCAACATGCTTACATCACAGAAAAAAAAAATATAATACAATATTATATATATGAAAACTACATCCACGTACATTGATGTCGACACAACAAATACTTTAAATTTTTATAAAATGACATGAGAGGAGATATCGTGTGAACAACGAATTTTAGTATCAACCATCATTTTTATTTTATCTTTCTACACATTATTAGGTCATAGGAATACAACCCAATAAAAGATATATCCATTTGATGATACAATATCAAAAGTTATTTATTTACTTCCTAAGTGAAATGTGGTTCTGGTAGATTAAATGGATAAATTGCATCACTACGAAGAAAGTCATAATATTTACTAATAGAAAAAAAAATGAGACATTATCTATTTTAGAGTGTGGAGTTTTATCACAATTTCATCTTTAAGAGACATTTAAAAGGTATAAAGAAAAAAAAAATGACACATTAAATGGATTTTTTGCCGTCCTTCCAAGTTGTATGGAAGAAAATCTCTGGCATGTCGTTGGTTTCTATCACTCTTCATTATTCTTTTTTTTCTTATATTTCCTTCTCGATGCACAAGTAAACATCGACTTTTAGATAGTATATTTATTATGGAAGGCAATATTCTTTCATTTTCACATTAAAAATATCTACAGATGGAAAATTATAATTGTTTATTTCTAACGAAAGATAAGCAAAGAGTACCCTTAACAAAGTTTTATAGTTAAGGATTAAATTAAGTTTTGCGTAAAGCGATTGAAAATTAAATTGTAATCAACGTAGTCAAAATTGTTGAACTGTATATGGTGCAAGAAACTATAAAATTATGAAGACAACGTCAAATGTCACTTACCTAAGTTGCCGTCGTACTCTTACCAACCCCGATAGGAACTATTTATCTTTTTTATTTTCTATAAAATTATTCATATATCTTGACTTTACATTTACTCTTTTTAAAATTACTTATGTGCTGATATATGCTCCCACTTAGTTTTTCACGACAGGTTTTAATGGGGTTTAAGCATCATTAAGTTATGCATATATGGGTGACCCTTTATGACAGAAAGCTCAACTAAGAGGAAAAGTTGTGTAGTTAAATAATGAGTTAATTATATTTTTGTCCCTTAACTTTAAGTGAATTTTGGAATTAGTCCATTTCAAAATTTTAGATCAATTTAGTTATTCATCTTTCGAAATACGTGAATTTAGTCATTTTAATCAAATTTTGTTATGTTTATTTTATGTTTCGTACATATTTCATGATTGTATTTGAGTTATTTATACTGCTTGACACATTTTAGTTCTAATGTTAAGTCAAATATTACTGTATAACGTGTCTGAAATGTCAAATAAACTTAACAAAATTTAATTAAAAAGACTAAATCCATGTATTTCGAAAGATGAATGGCTAAATTGGTTCAAACTTACGAAATAGACTAATTCTAAAATTCACTGAAAATTAAGGGATCAAAAACATATTTAATTCTTAAATAATTAATCATATTATTGTGCATTGGTTTAGAGTTTAAGATTTGGTAAATTGGTTTGCTTTGTACTCCAAATAGAATAGCCTTGTGATTTGGTAATAACTTGGAGATTCCACTACACTTTTGAGTCACCCACGAAAGAAACTCCACCCCTCTTTTTGTATTCTAATGACCCATAAACATGTTCATTTATTGGAAGTCAGCTTCAAATTGGTGAGATCTTCATGAAAAAGTTAGACCAAACTTGATGTTTAACTGAGAAATCAAGTTAAATGTTTGGACTATTTGTTTCTTAAATCAGAATAAAATAACAAAATAGTAAAGAATCATGCAAATTGGTTTAAAATTAGTGAAACCTAATTTAATACTTGTTTAAACAGCTTATAGGAATGTCTATTGCCAAACTTTAAAAAATGTCATACTAATTTATCAGAAACAAACCCTAGAACGCATATTACTTATTGATGTCTTTATCAACCTTATAAACTTAAAAAATTATAACATATTTAAAATTAATTTCTACAATTTGGCCTTCTTTTCCCACGCATAGCAACAATGTTTGATTTTTATTTTTATTTTTCAGTCAGAAACATATTCTTCACTTGCTAATCTTCTTCATTTGTCTTGGAAGTGTTCATAATTGTTAGAGCTGTCAAAACGGGTAATCTTAAACCTGGTTTGTCCTTAAACCTGGTCTGATCGGGTTTGACCCACCACGGTTTGATCATTTAGTGAGTCAACGTAACTTGACTCACTTTTAGCGAGTCAAAAAATTCGAACCCGGTCTGGCCCACCATGGGTTGATGGGTTAAACGGGTTGACTCACGAGTTCACTTAATTAAAAAAAATACAATTTTTTTTTTATTTTTTTCAGTCAAAACTAAATTATAACTCTAATTAAAATCTAAATAAACTTTAATACAATCCAAATACAAACTAAAATAAAAAAAATACAAATTATTTATGTGTTGGCTAAAAAAAACAACCTAGAATGATCTAAATGTAAAACTCAACTTAATAAAAACACTTGTGTGATCCTTTTAATTGTGGATTGATGGGTCGGGTTTTAAATGAGCAGAGTCAAAAATCGATTTTTATTAAAATTTGTAAAAAAATTTTAACCAAACCTAATTCGAATTCGTAGTGAGTCGGATTAGCTCGTGGGTTCTAACCATTTTGACAACTCTAATAATCGTAATGTAGACAATTTTTTGCGTTGCTTTGAAATGATGCTGAGTGTGATGCGTGGGATATACATGAATATGGGCCAGTAAGGATACGAAGCGTAGCGAAAGAGGTGTTAAAGAAAAGAAAACGTAAATGAAGAAGGGAATCGTAAACTCGAGAGGAAAACATAACTTGAGCCATGGGTTTGGATTATTTGAAGGGTCCATGCCACATCAAATTTTGAATTATTTGATTTCTCTCCACAAGGTTGTAGAGTGGAGTTTGACTGGTAACTTTTCAATTATCGCAAATCTTCGAAGATCAAGATTCATCATGTGTTGCTATCATGGAATATTTACCCTATAGTCAAACATTTTTTTTTAATCACATGATCCACTATATCACAAGATGAAGGAAACAAATTACGAGGTGTAATTGCAAATTGTGATTATTTTAAAATAAATATAATTAAAATTTTTGAAAAATAAAAATATTTGGGTTAAATTGGGTTATGTGGGATTTAAGAATTTGTATTTGAAGTCGATGGTTGCTTCCTTATGAGTTTCAAATTTTAATTCAACATGAATTGTATAAACATGTAGGTTTTTGTTAAAGATATCTCACTTTTTTATTATGATTTTATATTATAATTTATTGTTACGATTTTTTATTATAATATTATTTTTTCTTGTTTGTATTTTCTTTTTATATATAAACATGTTTCATTTATGTAAATGAATTTGTTCTTTGTGTTTTATTGTCAAACACTTATAGTATCATATGAAAAACAATTTTCAGTCCTTTCGTTATTACTTTTTCTTTATCGTTTCACTTATGACCGGTTTAAAAAAAATTCAAATGTCTTAAAGTTCTCAAATTTTTCAAATTTTTCAAGGTTTTTTCAAATTTATCAAGGTTTTTAAATTTCTCAAGAGTTTTCAAATTCTCAAAAATCTTGGTTTATTAAGATTCTCTATCCTGCTACTTTTCAAACATGTTCTACTTTTACGTTGAACTTTCATAATCTCTATACTCACTTTGAAAGGGGTGATAGAGATATTTTTGAAATATTTTAATTTTTCCATACAAGTTTATGTTAGGCTTTGTATTATAATTTTTTCTTATTTCATTATTTTTTGTTGTTTCTTATATTTTTTTTTTTATGGAAACATGTTTCACTTATTTAAATGAACTTGTTGTCTTACTTTCAATAAAGTATTTATCTTAAAAAAAATACTTTATTGGAATTATATAAATGGAACAAGTTTGCATATAAATAAAAAATACAAATAAAAGAAATAATAGCATAATAAAAAATGATAACAGAAAATTTATAATATAAAATCTTACATATTCGTAACAGAAAACTGAAAAATATCTCTAAAAAGTTTCTCACGTATTTATAGAATTTGGATCGAAAGTTATACCCGACCCCGATTTAAAGCATATAAAGTATACTTGTAAATATATCATGTACTAGCATTGGAAATGATTAATCATCCTACCCAGAAAATTGATGATTAAAGAATGTGAAAATAAAAAAGTTCATTTAGAATTGAAGAAATAAATCTCTTACAAGTAAAGAAAAAAAAAACATTTCCACATAATTAAATACCTGAATTACTCATTTCACCGCATAAAAAGCAATTCCAAAAATGGGAGTAATATATGAGTGCATTGAACAATTTGGGTTTGGGAAACATGTTCATCATGGCCCAATAATGCCCATTTTGTTTTAAGAAAAAAATGAAATGGACTTTTTCTTGCACCCCAAAATTTGTAACTGCACGCCCATCATTTTTACAATGACTTGTTTATCTTTCGTAAAGGTATGTCTAGATTATCTATTCTGAAATTTGTTTGGAACAGGTTTTCCATAACTTTTCGACATGGTTTCCAAACTAGATTTTCGGAACTTCATTTTTGGAACAAGATTTCTAAAATAGAATTTATAAAACAAACTTTCTAAAATACATTAAATATATTTTGGAATGAATTTTTCAGAACAAATTTTGAATTATAAACCATGGAAACATTTTCATTGTATTAATTTTTGTTAGTTTTTTAGGAAAAGAAAAATACCGTTAAGGTAATATTAATATTAGTATATAGTGCGAAAAACTGATAGTGAACCTTACGCCCACACTTGCAGATTCAAAAAACTGATGTTTTGAGATGTAGGAAGGGTTAGAGAAACATGTCTCAGTCTCATGAAAAAACTCTGATACTCATCCAAAAAATGGTGAAAGTGCCTCCACCAAAAGCACTTTTGTTGTTCAATTCCTGGACCTACGAGGGCCTTCATCACACTCCTCACTCTATCTCTTTCATCTTGAACCATCTCCTATCCCATGACATGCTACCCCAAGCTCAATCTCTTATCTTGCGTCTTATCTCTGGTCGAATCCCCTTGTATACATTCTCTCCCTCGTCCTTGATACCTCAACTAACACAAGCCCTTTTCACCTCTTCTTCAACTTATGCTCCTCTCTATGAAGCCATCGTCAATGCTTATGTTCATTCTCACTCCCCTCACCAGGCCCTCACTTTTCTACACCAGATGATTCACAAGGGTCATCTTCCTACATCAAACACCTTCAACAATCTTTTGTGCTCACTCATTAGGTCAAACCTTTTCGATAAAGCTTGGTGGGTTTTTAACCAATTGAAGATTAGAGTTGTTATGGATGTCTACAGTTTTGGGATTATGATCAAGGGTTGTTGTGAAGTTGGTGACTTGATGAAAGGGTTTCGGCTTGTGACCATGTTGGAGGAGTTTGGTTTGTCTCCTAATGTTGTTATATACACGACGTTGATTGATGGGTGCTGCAAGAATGGAGATGTTATGCTGGCGAAGAAGTTGTTTTGCAAGATGGATAGGTTGGGTGTAGTTGCTAATCAACATACTTATAGTGTCTTAATGAACGGGTTTTTCAAGCAAGGACTGCAAAGGGAAGGGTTTCAGATGTATGAGAATATGAAGCATAGTGGAATTGTGCCAAATGTTTATTCCTACAACTGTGTGATTAGAGAATATTGTAATGGTGGGATGGTGGATAAAGCTTTTAAGGTGTTTGGTGAAATGCGTGAGAGAGGTGTTACATGTGGGGTTATGACATATAACATTTTAATAGGTGGGCTGTGTCGAGGGAAGAAGCTTGGGGAAGCAATAAAGTTGGTTCATCGATTCGGCAAAGTTGGACTTAGTCCAAACATTGTTACATACAATATACTGATCAATGGGTTTTGTGGTGTTGGAAAAATAGACACTGCTGTTAGATTATTCAGTCAATTGAAGTCAAATGGACTTTCACCAACTTTAGTAACCTATAATACTCTGATTGCAGGGTATTGTAAGGTTGAGAATTTAGCAGGAGCTCTTAGCTTGGTCAAGGAAATGGAAGAGAGAGGTGTTGCTCCTTCCAAAGTGACATATACGATTCTGATTGATGCTTTTGCAAGACTAAATTATATGGAAAAAGCACGCGAATTGCATGCTTTAATGGAGAAGTCTGGTTTGGTTTCAGACGTACACACATATAGTGTCCTAATACATGGGTTATGTATAACTGGTAACATGAAAGAAGCCTCAAAACTATTCAAATCGTTGGGGGAGCTGCATTTCGAACCAAATAATGTTATATATAATACGATGATTCATGGTTACTGCAAAGAAGGAAGCTCTTACAGGGCTTTTAGGCTACTCAATGAAATGGTTGACAATGGAATGGTCCCTAATGTGGCCAGTTTTTGTTCAACCATAGGGCTTCTTTGCAATGATGGAAAATGGAAGGAAGCAGAGCTTCTCTTAGAAAAGATGATAAATTCAGGACTAAAGCCAACGGTTTCTTTGTACAATATGGTTTACAAAGAAAAGATCAACGTTTAGAATGCCGAATATGGTTCGGATCGTCATGGCCTATCCCCGAAGGCCACTTCTTTAACTGGGTTAGTAATGAGATAGTGCTGTGTACTCTTTTATAGCAGGCTAAACTTTCTACACCCCGCAAATGTATTCATTCATCTTGGAATGTATCTTTTACATTTAAAAGAAGTTCATTTCGAAATAACCGAAAATACTCAAAGGATTGATAGGGCGCTGGAAGAAACACCCTTTATAGCGTGTCAGCCATAGCCAAAGCCCCTCATCTTGCCAATTAAGAAAGACCCAGCAACCAATATGTCCTACACCACAATTGGCCTAGGAACTCCCTAATACAACACGGATGGATACTAATATACTATATACTATAAAACACTTCATTTGCAGTGCTTGTTTATCCCCTTCCTTTTGTTTGTATACTAATATACTATATACTATACAACACTTTCAGCTCCTCTTAAGCATATTTATTATTGGTTTGATTTAAAGTTTCAAACATGATCAAGTTAGTTATGAAACTCAGAATGTACCCTTTTCTTTAATCCCACAGCTAAAGTCGTGGTTGAACTTGCAAAATCCAGACTAATCCAAGCTGCTGTGCTTTTACAGCCATCATTTGTCTCTGTGGATGACTTCAAGGGTATGGATTTCAATATTTAGATTATTTCTTAATTTTCATATTTGTTCATGGAAGATTACTCTGCACCTTGCAATTTATATGGAAGAATGACAATCAAAATGATGTTGCAGGATCTTATCATACCTCCAATCTAAGCATGTTTGTGTGAATGGGGTCTTGCATCACTTCCAGAATCACATTTGTCTTCACATTGACTTGTAGTGCATTTTATATATTGATGATGTGATCAAAGTTACAAATAATATGTTTTTGATTAGTGAAACTGTTCATCAACTGTTCAAGGAGTAGTTAGCTAGCTTTCTTTTTCGTTAAATTATATTGGCATATACTATTATGAACTTATCATAATCATTACATTTAACATTTAATTGTGGCATAGAAATGGATTGATGAATATTTTATTAGTTAATTAATTTGTTTGTCCCTGGATTATTTAGATATTTTAAATAGGTCATTATCCTTTGTTTAGATGAGGAGAAATCGGGAGGAAAGAAACCTTTTCAAATTTGAAAATTTCTCTTGTTTAATGGAGACAAATATGTGAGAAATGTCATTGACTAAAAGAAGCAAATAAAGTTAAATATGTCTCCCCAATTCAGATTTAAATTTCTTATTTCCTTCCTCCTCATTTTGTTTTAACTCATCTACACATAGTAAAAAAGTTTGTACTTAGATTCTTGAGGTTATAAATCCTTTTTAATTGCTTAATGGGTTAAGATACTGTCAAAGAAGAAAAACTAAGATGAAAATTCTCATATTGACCAAATTTGCTGAATGATTAACTAGCGACCCAGTCTCTAGACTCCGCGGCAGGGACAAAGGAAGACCCTCGGGATCCCCCTCAATTGAAATTTATTAATATTTATATAGCATATAATATTATTTGCGATTTCATATTTTATTGACCGGAAAAAATGAAAAAAAATAAATAATATATATATATATATATATATATATATATATCCTTAGTTTGTTCCTCAATTATGTGTTAATATCTTAAATCAAAATCTCAATCAACATTAACAACCATCATGTCTTAAATGACCTCAAATACTAAACTCATCATATATTAAATACCACATTCAACGGGTCAAATTATTCAACTAATAACAATAAACTAGTTTTCCTTACTTGGACCGAGTATTATGATCCTATTACAAGTATCCTCACTCACACATGATACCATATATGTATACAAAAAACTTATATCAACAATCTGAATATACTTTAATACTCTTAGACAAGTAAAAGTTCTTCTTGAACCATTTTGAGTCACACACAACCATATAACAACACATGCATATAAAATTTTTAAAATAATTCAAAAAAAAATATACGATGAACATATAATAAAATTTTAATTGGATAGAATTATTATCCTTTACATTAAAATTCCTATAATAATCCTTGATGTTAAAAAAAAATAGAGAACTCAAGAAATAAAAAAATATATATATAAAAAAAGGGAAAAAATTCTAAAAAGATAGACAAGTAAAGATATTTTTTTATTTATAAGTTTGACTTTAATAGTAAAATAATCAAACTTTAATAAATTAATTATTTTTACTCTTAAATATATTTAGATTCTTACTTAAATAAATAATTAAATTAAAAATAATAAATTAATTTTGAAATTAGTGAGATAGACGAGTGATGTCATTGATGGATTGGTTCCATAGTTATCTATGATGTTGGAGTGCAGTGACATTCATCCGTTCATTGGTTCATATGATATATGATTTGAAATTTGACTTTGTGAAATAATGGATGCATGCAAAGATGTGGGGGGCCCTGCATCATCTATCTTATCTCAAGGCTTTACGATCGAGACAACACACCAACTTCATATTCATTCCAAACATTTTCTACAAAATCTTCTATTCTTCTTCCGCGTCTTTCGCTTCCTTAAATTATTCAATAAATTCTACATTATGCTTCTTGCTTATATTTCACTAAGATTATAGTTTTTTTCTCCATGATATTTTTATGAGATTCTTCTTCTGTTATTCATAATAATATACAATAATTGAAAAATAATAATAATATTATTCTCTATCATGTACGGAATTCATTACATTTTTTTATCCACAAAGAATTAATTTAAATTAATAACAGAATACTTGAAGATGTTCTTATTCATTTACAGAAAAATGAAAGAAAGATGTAATGTATCTCTAAGACCTGTCAAAGACAATAATATAACTTTTACGTACAAAAATTAAGGTTCTCCTAGACATTTGGCATAAAAATATATAACACAAGGTCTTTTGAACAACATCTAAGTGACATTCTTGTTAATAAAATAGAGCTTGGATAGGTCCCAACAACTTAGTGTACTAGTGCAATAAACCGACAATATAATCAAAACTGAACTTTCAATGTAAGAGTTATACCTTCCCAACGTAAAGCTGAACATGAATCTTAAGATTAGTCACCCAAGTCACACCTCTCTCGACCAATCTACAAGATTACATAAAAAGTAAATACAAAACTAGGTATGATTGGTCTGTAATGCTTTCGAAACTATGGAATTCATTACATTATAAGTCAATTTTTTTATTATTCTTGTTATCAACTTTTTTCTTTATTATTATTACTACTACTTATAAAATTTATATTTTTTACTTTTTGAAATAAAATATAAAATATAGGTTAAAATTTTATTCATTTGACATTTGAAGTAAAAATAAAAGTTATTCAAACAGGTTCAAAAGTGATGTAACTTCACATTCCTTAGAAGTTAACAAAAGAATTTAAATATATCTTTTTTTAATATTTGAAAATTGTAACAAAATTTTAAATTTCAAAATAAATAATATCGTAAACAAAAAATTAAAATATAATTTAAAATAAGTCGTTAAACTAAATAAATGAGAAATTAAAGATATAATTTGTTAAATAAAAAACTGGGAATAACTTTCAAAATTTTCCATTTCGTTATTGGTATAATTATGTAGGTCTAATTAATTTTGGGTCACGTGACTTCCATTTTAAGCAGTGAAGTTCTTCCTTCCCTTTTTGACATTTTTCCGCTATTTCTATACTTTGATTTTGGCTTTCTTTCATGTCAACACAACAAGGTTCAGTGACACTGACCACAAATATTGCTTATAAACCAAAAATTAACTTCTTTTAATGGCAGACCAATTTACCTTTATATAAAAGCATTCGACAATATCAACTGTAGCATAATTGACGACTTATAATAATTAATCACATCGTTTAGAGCCCAATAATGGTGCTTAGTTCACGATTAAAAAAAACCAACACAATTTCTCCTTTTTTTCATTCACACATTAAAAGCAAACTAAACCTCTTCCTTTGGTTCACCAAGAGCCAAAGTTAGAACATCCAAATTGAATTTATATGCTGTTTATTTATTTCCCTTTTATTTCTAATATGCTCCAACTTTTTTAAAACAATTATATCATATGTCCTACACAAATTATTAGGTTAACCAAAAGGTTATTAATTTATATATCATATGTATGATATTCTTAATTTTTCGAGTTTGAATTATTGTGTATTGGAAGGGCTTCTTCAGAAGGATGTAAAAAATATAAAAATAATTTGATACATAAATGTAAATTAAAAAGTTAATTTGATTTTTTTTATACCTTAATTTTGGATAAACTTCACAATTCCATCAATTTTATTAATTTTATTAATTTTATTATAATGTAAATGTACATGTGATTTGAATAAACCCATCTAAAGTATTGACTAAAAAGATACGAGTAAATTAAAAATAACTCATAATAAATAACTCGTTTAACTACATAGTAAACAGTTATTTCAGTTTCTAACTACAGGTAAATATTATCATAGTGTCATAAATTTCTATAATTTTAAAATAATCGGATTGCAATTTTATTTTACCTTTTTTTTATTGTTTTAACGATTAAAGGAAGAACGTGTTCCCAATTGAAGGAGTAGAGTGAGTTATTTGTGGATATGATTGCAAAAATTTGGTGTGTTAGAAGCTGAATTGGGTGATGGAAGGAACATGCACAGTCCTCGGAAAGATTTGGTGAGGCTCGTTGGTCATCGTAAGTAATAAAGAAGTAATTTTTACCCTGCATCAGAATGTGACATTATTCCAGAGCCTCGTGCATGCAACCTCAAACAACTCGTTTTAGGGTTATTCAAATCACATTCCCCTAAGCTTCATTACACTTGAGCAGTGTCGTAACGTTACTACCTACGGTTTTTGGGACCAGACAACAGTTGCCATCATTTTTTTTTAAACAACTGGATCGTAATAGTTTTTATGTTGTTATGTACATGTGTTATGTACATGGAACTTGAAATATGAATCAGGCACTACTTTATTTCACCTCGTCTTAGAATTTTACTTTAATCAATTCGAGGTATTTTAGCTGTTTTAAAGTTCATTTTCTTTTTAAAAACTTAATAGCAAAAAATGGAACTTTTTCAAGAAGCTATTGAAGGTCTGATAGGACAAAATTTGTTATGGAGAAGTTTGTGAAAAGGAATCCTAATAATGTTTTTTTTTTTCGTGGAGTGTGTTCTTTAAAAAGTAATGATGAGTGCTAAATACGTAGAATCTTTCTGCGTTAAGATTAAAAGTTTTATGTTGCAAGAGAGATGTTTGTTTTGGTAGATTGGATTGATATGTATGAAATTTGGTAGTTTAGTATGTTAATTTTAACATGTGTCGTTACTTGGGTGATGTTGTTGTGGAGGGTAATAAAAAAAGGAACACTAAACCAATAAACAATGGGGCGGTGACCTTGGTTGTCGACCCGTTCTCGTATTTCGTATAGCAAACAGAAGGAAAGTGGAATGGCATTGGTCACATTAACTGATTTGGAATCCTGCAGTGCAGGGGCTGGGTGCCGAGTATTAAACTCTTGCATATAGTGAAATCATTATTGCCATATCTACACGTAGTAAAATCAAATCACTGTTATTCAAACATGTCCATACTTAGAAACACCAACTTACAAGGGACAACAGAAATGGAAAGCTGAAGGAAAAATGAAAGGGGAATCACCAATTCTCTGACTCTCCACATCTGGTTACAAGTTTTAAAACGAAAGAAGGCTACCTCATTTTAAGGCTAGTCACAAGTTTTGATAATAACTTATTAGTTCCCATCCTGTGGAGATTAATAGTCAATAACCAAACTTTAAAATTTCAGGGATCTTCACCAGCGAAACTAATATTTACTTGAAGCAAAGAAGAGAAGTGAAGGGTTAATGACCGATATGGGTGTTTTTCCACACAGAAAGCTACCTAACAATAACAGTAACGAAACAACGTTAGTCTAGATTCAGGTCACAACAACCTCTGAGCTTGCTCGATTACAATAATCCAATAAATATTTAATGGTTGAAGCTTAAAACACGGAGATCCTTCTGACGTTGTATTAGGTCAGAATGAGGATCTATCGAACAACGAAGGATCGAAACACATAAAGATAACTTTTGATGTGTGACTTTACAATGTCCTCAAAGATTTATTCGCAGGTTTTTCCAAATTCAGGGAAATGAGTTGTATAAAGTGAGACCAAGCAAAAAAGAGGTAATGCAAAATATTCATTTTTCAAGTAAGAAAAGAATGAACCTTAAATATTAAATCATTTTCAATAACCGATCAATAGAATAGGAAAATAAAGACGAGGCCCATTATCATAGCTATAGGAAGCGGCGAAATTAGTAATATCGTGTATTACTAACTAGAAAAAAACTATTTCGTAAGAGAGCCCGTATTTCTTACTAACTACTTCGTAAGAGAACCCCTATTTTAAAATATCTGCAATCAGATAGAGGGGACTATAGCTATTTTGAAATGATTGAAATATTTGTTGAACACTGTATGAAACATCGGAATCAAAGGTGAACCGAGACAAACAACGATGCCAGCTATCAAAGTGATTCGGAGCTTGTGAAGGAAAAATACAATAAAAATTAAAGATGTTTGATTGAGGGAAAATGAATAGCTATAATGGAGGAAATCAATACTATGAAATCCACCTCATTTCCACTATCCCATTCAACAAAATAATCATCACTGTTTCTACTTATCCAGTTATCCTACTTGCATGCTACTAAACAGGATACAACAATGAATAGCTATAACATCCCGTTTCAGGCTTCACGGCAACAGTGATAGGCTCAATCCAACAAATTACTTATGTCAAGAGATTATTAGCTAATTATTTTAACATGGAAACAATATAAATGTACCATGTTTTCATGATATTGATGCAGACACCAAGCGTTTCCACATAAATTATACCTATCACATTGCAAACAATGATAAACATGAGAAAATAACGGTAACTGTAGAACTTTCATGTCGCCAACATGTAATGATTCCATCTGAACAATTCGATTCTGAACATGTAATATTAACATCTATTCCTCTATTATTGAACAAACTGGACATCATTAAAAATACAAATGGTAGAAATTAGATTTTTTATCTATTCAGCTAGCTAACCTGATAAAAAAACTGTAGATAAATATTTAGTATTTTATCAGAGCCAATGAACCGGATCTGACACCGAACTAAGAGAGACCTGTACAGTAACCAGCTGAATTTGAACCATCTGAAACAGATTCCAGATTAATTGAACGCTGACAACGGCAAGAGCAAAGGGAAAATGACAAAATATGTATTTGACTGCAATCTTCAATCAAGCTAAATCATTCGGTGTAGTAATTAGGCAGTCCCTCAAAGGAATCAGTCGAACTTGTTTGACTGAGGTCTTGCAACTTGCTTCTGAAAGGGAACAAAGCAGTTGGAGCCTCCATCCATGAAAATAGAGTCAGTAGGGTAGAGCACGTAAGGTTCAAGAAAAGACAAGCATTTTATTTGGAGCTTGCATCTGCTTCTTACCGTTAATGTTTAGCTTAATTCCGAATCATGTTGTAAACAAGTTAACTAGATAGTATCTCGGGCTAGAAATATTCAAGCAATAATTTATATTTGATACTATTACAAATAAAAAATCTTTAATTAAGGGGTAACCGAACCATAATCAATTAAGTGCTATGAACATCTTACACAAAAAAATCTCAAATGCTTCAAGTAACTATCAAGGACAATTCCAAAACAACATATTTGCCAAAAATAAAGGCTTATTATCATTTTCACCATATTAATAATTGCAAGCTATTAGCTATACATTATTGAGAGTGAAGAATGGTATTAAAAACAATAATAAATTGCAGCTCAAGCCTCAAGAAAATCATGCAGTTCACCCAAAAGCAATAAACATCAACAAAATACCAGAAGCATGTACAGAAGTATTTGAACCCCCAACAATAAATAGGATTTCAATTCTAATCTATAAGTTGTACAATAGAACCATAGAAAAATATCAAATTTCTGTAGTTAGAATTGTACCTGCATCAGTGTAACGAAAAAGATGCAGATTTCAACTACTTCCATGGCTGTGACAAAGAAACTACAGGAGTTGATGCTTCAAATCCTTTTTTTCCATGTATAGCAGATTTCAGCACATTATATTGCTCAGTCACAGAATCGTACAGGGCTTTTGTGAAAACGTCCTTAGCCTACGCAGAAAACCCACACTGTATCATTCAAGTTAAAATAAAAGAACCTTCCAGATATTGAATTTCATGTATCAAAGCACTTCCAAGTTCAGATAACTACAACCAAAAAATAATAAGTGAACACGATCAGGGAACCCAAGGATACATAATACTGACTTTGTTCATCATATTACGAAAAACTACACTCAACCAGCAAATATTGTAGGTGTCTTGTACATCCCCAGAATACATTGGCACAAAATAGTTCCACAAGTCAGGAGGGTAGGAAGCCTATAGATTCACATGACTCAATATACTATTTTGTAATGCCATATAACAACTTACACATTAACACCTCTCTATCACAGTACCCATCACATCCCATACTTTTCACTCTTTCTTTTTTTTTTTAAGTTTTTCATACAAATAGCATTTCTTAAAGAAAAATACTACTTTATAAATCATTTCATGTTGTATCCCATTCTTAAGCAGTCACATCTCAGTTTGAATATAAAAAAATGTAAAATGAATTCTAAGAAGAAAACCGCAAGAATAAATGACAATAAATTTAGTTCAGTGCAGCTCATCAAACTCACATTTTCAGGATTTTCACAAGTAGCAGTGGCTTCAGAAAAGCTTATCGCTGGAGCCACTGATATGCCAGCCCCATGAAAGGATATAATTCTTTTCTCCCCAATTTCTTTCTCGACCTGCAAAATTATATGGTCGCAATAAAATTAAGATAAAGCATTAGGATAGACTCTCAAAGACAAGAAAACCATACCTTTAGCGGAGGGGGCATTATATCATGGCATAATATCGCCAAAGGATATACATGACCTGGTGGACCTGAATGTTCAACAAGTCTTCGCATATTATCTACCGAAGAAATATCAAAGGGTGCCTGAATATTAATATGCCAAAGCATCAACAAAATGGTAATGTAAATATTATGGACTTGGAAATTGTGCAATATTTTTATTTAGAACGTATGACACTCACAAATCTTAAGGTCACCATTCTACTTGACTGCATTCACAAAGTAGGACATTGGATATAATACACACCCTATACTTGTTACCCCTTCTATTAATACCCCACAAGCACCAAGAAGGTATTGGATATAGGATACAGTCCTTCAAACTTACCTTCCTATGTTTAAATCAATTTCTCTTACATAGAATGAAGGACAGATTACACGCAAACCAGCACAAGGCTATAACAACTTCAAATGGAAGTACAGTTATAACATAGAACACAAGTGAAATAATCCATGGCCCAGATATTCAATATTAAGCAAACTCAATATTGAGCCAGAAATCCGGATTTTAGTTCTAGCCACCCCTCCAAAAAAAATCTATAGCCCAGCAAGTGGAATAAGGTTTCACTGTAGAATCAAACACTGGATCAGATAAATTTCATCATTTTCAAAAATAAAATTCACAAAGCAACCTTTGCAAACAATTGATGATGGTGCTTAAATAGAGTACTATATCTGACTCACATCATTGCTTCTAAACAAGATAAATGCCTACCTATCTTAATCCTTTTCTAAGAATATACTCTAATAGCAAATAACAGAATAACCATAAAGAACAAGAGTTGCAGTACCCTTCTGGAAGTGTACAAGATTGTAGCACTAAATGCCAATACAAACTTTTCAATAGTCACATAAAAGAGAAGGAAATAAGGTAAAATAAATCAAACTTATCATACAAGTTAAAATCAAATTGTGCATTTCAATCTTTTTAGATGTTTATCGCTTAGCTTCTTTTAAAGTTGAGATACATAAGTTAATTGTCATCCGTAAGAGGAATTTGATTTGTTTCAACTTTATTCTTTTCCTCTAAATGCTAGTTATGAAGTTTATCCAATCTGTCCTCAGGTCAATGTCAAAAGGTATATTTCTGTAATTGAAGTTCGACTAAACTAAAACTGTGCCACACTTTTTATATTTTACTTTAACAAGAGGGTGAACATACCGGCACCCATTCTCTGGTCTGGGCATCTGGGCGATCCCTACCACCGCTAGGGGCAATCCAGACTATTTGTGATCCATTCCTGTACCAAAAGTCCAAGATGACGGATAAATAACCATTACATACAAAAAATACTATCTAAAGTAAACATGCCCTCTGCTGTTACATCCTCTTTCCTTTATGATCTTTTTGCAGATTTCTAGAAAACGGAACTCAATTTGATGCATTAAGGTCTAAAAAAAGTGTGCTAGGAGAATTGATTAATAAGCATGCACTATAATTGACGCATTATGCTCTGCATAAAGTGTACTGGGGCATTAGATAATAATTAAGAAACCTTATTTAATTTCTCTAATTATTCATACGGAAAACAAGAAAAAACGTAATTGGGTTCAAATTTTGATAACTAAATACTTGTATAATAAACATCTTCTATTTTTCTTCCCTTCAACAGTAACTTAAGGCCAATTTTTAGTTTTTCCTAAATAAAAGCATCCATTTCTCAATAAACCAACGGATATACCTTAAAAGCATAGCCATTTCCTTCAGAGCTCGTATGTTTGCAGTTCTTTTCGTCTCTACAAGTGCTGGATCATCAAGCATGTGCTTTTTAGAGTAAACACAAATGAGATTCCTATTAAAACGAAAGTATAAGTAAAAGGTTTCAGAAGTCAACTTCGTTCATAGAAGGAAAAATAACATCACAAATCTTTAATTCGATAAACAGAAGTACAAAAATAAACCTGCCAATACTGAATGGTTTGGACAGAGGATCAGTTATAACTCTATCTCCTGCAACATAGGTCTGTGGAACAAACGGCATAATTCAATAACTGGAAGGATTATAAATATGGACAGCCCGTCCTTCAAAATAACCAGACAATAAATATGCAAACTGTACCAGGTTTTCAGCTATATATGGGAGTCGTGTTTCAAGAAGCAATGCAATGATGGCTGGATCAGCTTCAGTTTGGTGATTTGACATCAAGATGATGTTGTGTCCCTGCAGTAATTTTTTCATTCTTTCAATATTTTCTCCCACATCAATGAAAATGTTAACATAGGGCAAACATACACAGGAACCTACAAATCAGAATCAAGTTTGGCATTTCATGTAAAGTACAGGACAATTTTTTTAAGTAATAAGCAGTACTTACAAGACAAATTATAGATACAGCAGAAGCATTAGAAACATCAACTTAGTATCTACTACCGGAATTGTAGGAAAATCGGAAAACAATCAAGACAATCACATGATTTCCGTCAATTCCCACAATCTCGATCTAAGATTTAAACTTAAAGACTTTTACACATCTAATAAACATAAACTCCTAAAAGGTTATATGCCTCATGCATAGATACCGACCTTTGGGTTAAGATAGAAGTAATAAAGGAGAAATGCTGGACTTTAGATCACTGCCCTCACCCTACTTGGTGAGATAAGGTTAATACAAATTCTACCATACTTCACAGTAAATAATCCCTCAATATGAAGAAAGCGTATTAAAAATTGGCACCTGCTTAAGTTTCTCTTCCATTTCAATGAAAAGGGGCATGTTGCCAACATAAGAATTTCTGCAACAAAAATATCACCTTTAAGAATAGCTACGAGGTGCAGGCAAATGGAATAGACATTGTCTTGATACAAGCTTATTATATATGGGCCTTTAAGTGCCATGAATATAAATGGGCATACAGATTGCTACACCCAGGGATTACACTTCGGGAAGTGTTTTAGATACCTATTAGTAGTATACAGTTCTATGAAAATGCAACAGAGAGCCTATTTCAGAAGTAATTGGCATGGTTCCAAACCTTTAAATTAACATGTGCAGAAAAGCAATATTTAATTCATTCAAAACCAAAGGCTCTTCTCTAGATACAAGTCACAAACAAGGAAGAATCAAGTTAACTACCAGATAACACCAGAAATAAAATCATATGAAGAGAGTCATGGCTGAACATAGTTAATTTTGCCTGTTCTGTATGCATCACCAATTCATAGTAAACCTCCTTTTGAGGCCACATAGAAAACTGAGAAGGATAGCCAGTAACAAGGCATAGAATGCTGCAAAGGCACATACATACCGGTAGTAGGCACCCCATTCCACTTTGTCATAAACTTGTTTGTATCAAGACCCGACACAGGTCAATTAGTTTGTCTATTAACAGCCTATGCAGATTTTTCTAAAAAGAAATATACACTCAAAAGTTGCAAAAATGAAGCAGAATTTTTTAAAGACTGGGAGAGATTAAAAACTTCAGCATTCTTGCTCTATATACTATAGTTTGATAGCTCAAACCACACAGGATTAGACACAGAAAAACTGCTATCCCTCAATGTTTAAGCCTCAATATTTACAGGTGAATCTTAGAAAAATAGCATCTTCAATATGTCTCAAGTGTGGTGTTCTGCTTACAAGCTTCTCCAGGAATCTTTATCAATCAAAATTTTAACTTACATTTATTTACATTCATAACATTGTTTGCTCTTTTGATTTCTACAACAATTACTTCAACCTAGTATGGGATTTCACTAACCACCAAGCAAAAATTCAAGGAGATCAAAGGGCAATCGACTACTGGAAGGTGCAGACTCCAGAATTCATACAAGATATGCCTTAATAATGTGTACATTGCATTTGTAGTTTGTACACCATTAGAAGAAACATAAAAATCATCATAAATAACTGTATTGCTATTTTTCTTGATACCATCAGCTTCAACACCATGTGTTAAACACATTGAGACTTCAATGTTCTAATAGGGCCTGTACTACACGTTAAGTTCCCCCCCTTCGCCAAAAAAAAAAAAACATAATCCCTTTGGTTATGGACACTCCCTGCATATACTACCTTTTAGATTCCCTAATACATTTCTCACAAATTCTTCAGAACCTAGCTTATTGTAGGCATAAACTTGCTAAAAATACAAAGTGCTCAATTCAAGGATATCATTCTTTCACATTAAAATTTTCATAATCATGTGCATAAGTGATCAACAATAAAATGTACGGATAAACAAATTTGATTGCTACCAAACAGTATAAAGAGACACTATAGCTAGTAAACTCACTTGAAATCAACTAAAGGACGGATGTAATTCTGCCCAAACACGTAGTAGTCAAAAGGCTCTCTCTTTGCCTTGTGGTGTGGTTGAAAAACAAAAGGATCCTGTTAAGATCAATGATGTTCCGAGAATGAGAACTAATAACAAGAAACAATATCAAACTAACTCTGCAGCATTAGTCTGTGACAAATTCGTAAATAAAATATTCCTATTGTGGAAACAATGAACATAGTATTTTCCAGAAGTCATTCCTACCGTCACATCCAAAAATACTCGATCTAATAAAGCAATCATATTTGACAGTACAATCTCATTTGCCTTGGGATCTCCACTTTGGATAACCTGAAATGCATAGCACACAAAAGGAAATGTGTGTATGTTATTTGACTCTTTCAAATGCAAAATTAATAAAAGGAGAATTAGTATATACCTAAGGATAACCAACCCATTTGTGGTATTCTAAACGATACCCACTATAGGGCTAGTAAGATACAGGTAACAATTAAAACATAAAAAAGACAGATTTTATGAAAAATGGGTGCAAGATCTAGCATTTGGAATAACCATGATATGTGATTGGAATTGATAATCAAGTAATCAACATTTTACCAACATATAAAACCATCATTAATACAGCAACAGAAAGAGCACCAAACACCAAAATTATAATAAACTGTGTCAGTGTATGAACCAAAGAAACAAGGATAGATGACAGCGATGATAGACAACAATATGCTTGAAAGACATCATTCGTGAAGTTCAGTTTCATTGTGAATAATGAGTGAACTAATATCTGTCCCACACCACAGATATTAGAAAAAGTTCATATGACAGTACAGGATGCACGTGAATAGAAACTTACTGCACTTTTATAGTTATTGTAAACTTCTTGCATTCCTGCAGCAACATTGGCAGGAAGAGATCCAGCTTCTACTTCTTTCTTGATTCCAGCAAAAACGTCTGCAAAATAATCCATGAATGTGGTATAAAGGAAAACGAATTCTTGGAATAGAATAAAACAACAGAAATTAATTAAAATGATTTGATTCAGGGATTGCCAGAGCATCTTAATCCAAAATTCCCTCGTCGAATAATAGACATGGTCAAACTTGATGGATTGCTACGAACAAGAAGTTGCCGCTCAACCCAATTCAGAAAAAAAAAAATGATAAACATCCGAAAACAATATTAGCGAATTTATTTCTCTTTAGAAAAGAAAGAGTTAGGTGAACACACCCTTGCTATTGAACACTGACTGATCATATCAGTCCCTTATTGCTCAACTATATAACTTTCATTCTCTCCTTTCTCAAATCTCCACAACTAATAAATAGGACAAGACTCAAAACACAAGCCGCACATTAAAAACTAAAACCAAAATAAAAATAAAAAAAACAATAAATTAATCGAATCATTCGCATGCTCATCACCTAACGTAACAGTCCATTAGAAGAAAAAAACAGAGAGAATAAATTACTCACGCCACCAATTTAACGCTATTTATTTCCAACAACCAAAACACAAACCTCAATCAGCACCTAAAAACATAAAAAGGAAAAAAAATAAAATAATAGAAAAACCTCACACACAATCACCGTCACCTCAGGTAAGCCTCCAAACTTCGTAGCCGCGCTTTCTCGATCCATTTCAATTTGAACTCAACATTTAAAAAATAAGTAAATAGAAACACAAACCGAGCGAAGCCGCAGTGAGCAACCGCCACAAGGAAAATAAACAAACGCAAAAGAAATCGAAGAGGCCGGCAATAAACATATATAGAGAAGAAACGAAGTGCGAAGATATGAAATAAAAGAAAATAAATAAATAAATAAATAAAAGGAAAGAGGAGACGTGAAGTGAACCTTGTTCGCTCCGAGCGTTGAGGAAGGTCCGGGAAGAGACGGAGGCGGACATGTTAGGGTGAGAATGTTTGGCGGAGACGAGAGAGTTGTCTTTAGGAGTAACGGAGGAGCAGGAGGGCGAGGGCGCGGTAGAAGATCGCAGGGAGATGGAGGAGGAGGAAGAGGAGGCGGTGGAGGAGGAGGAGGCGGTTGAAGAAAGAAGCGGAACCCTAGGAGTTGTAGGCGTAGGGAAGAATGTGGTTGGCGGCGTGGAGAGGAGGAACATAGTTTTGTTAGAGAGGCGGAAGAAGGGAGGGAAGGCTTGTGCCACACAGTAAGCTGAAGAACCGGTCATGCTCATTCTTCAAAGATCAAACGCGAAAGAGAGGTGAGAGACAGAGATAGGATCCGTTCGTATGTGGTGAGTGCGAGCGTGGGATTGGCGGGCACACGTGCTTTTCGTCTCCCTGGGACCCACGTGCCACTGTGTGACCAGTGGACACGTGGCCCTTCTCCAACGGAACCGATACTTGAACGGATAAAACTCAACTCTCCCTTCTCTCTCTCCACGGTCAATTAACCATAACATTATTTTGTTAAAACGAGTCTTTTAATTATTAATACGTATAATTTTCTATTTCTAGAAATTATGATAAAAAAATGCATGAGGAGTTGTGTAAAATATTAATATTATTATGCTTCTGTTGAACATTCTTTGTTGGATTAATATGGTTTATATTTTTTTCTACGCTTTAAGCCATGTGCCGTACATGTCGCTTTCGCTTTCTTGAGTATATCATTCTTCCATTGAATTCCAACTTTGATTTTTTCTCCACCTTTTTAGTTTAACAAATTTGTACATTGACATAATCAAAAATCACTTCATTAGGATTTTTAAAGTAATTACCATAAATGTGTGTAGATTTATTATTGCATTACGTTCATAAATGCTGGGAACACTTCCTTTAATGTTTTCTCTGGTTACTGCTTGAAATTAATTAAAAATCACCAAATATTTTATTTTTTTGTATAAATTTTAAATACATCCTTTCGATAAGTATTAGTTTGGGATTGAGATGTCCTTACGGTGATAATCTATGGCTAACTCTTTTAGATGAGTTGTTATCTTAGTTTTTGTTTGGAAAGCGATTTCCTTTGGAAGTTAATATGAAATGGTTTTCCTGCAAGTTGATGCTTTCCCTATCTTAATTTGTTCTATGCTATTTTTTGTCATATTTGATACCGAAAACGATTACGTGTTTGAAATCAGAAAAAGGAAAAGAAAAAAAAGGAGTGACTGCAGTATTTTTTTCAACTTTTTTATTCGTACACCACTTCAAAAAAAAAAAAAACTCATGCATTAAGTAATAGAAATATCATCATCATATGAAAGATGCATTAAGTTCATTCGCAATGACGCGAGAAGAGACGTTTCCGTTATAGGAAGGGACAAAGGGATAAAATGCAACAAAAGGGATGATGTATGTAGTTAAATTTTGTTTTGGTTGAGGAAGTGAATATTTTAATGAAGCATGAAGCACTTAATTAACGAGGAGTAATAAGCAACGTAAACGTCAGAAAATGTCACTTTACACCGTGATTACAGTTTTGGAGACACCTTTAAAAACAGCATGAAGAAGATGTAAGTATTCTTTTATGTTCAAAAGAAGTAATTATTCTATTAAAAGGAATATCGATAATAATAAAACGTATTAGCTTAAACCAGCCATCAGCTACCGGTCACGGAAGTGGCAACAGTGACCCCCCTCCACCTATATATATATATATATATAGTAATCGAACACCAGAAATTGTCACTTATTTCAAATTAAAGATTTTAAAGGTTGTGACTTTTAAAGAATGGAACCACAGTTTCTTTAGGGGAAAAAAAATTCTCTACCTTGTGACCTTCCTTCATGATTATTACTTTGATATTACCAGCACATTTGGTATATTATACCAAAATCCAAGGCATTATTCGTACAAGATGATTGGAAAGGTTGTTCTGATGGGTTGGACTCACAAAATCCACTTCCTCCCGGCTATTGCTGCATGTACCCCCAAATTGCTACCTCAACCACTACAAGATTTGTGGTACATGTGTTGCCCCTTGGAGATTTATTTGAAACAGACTCTTCCTTTATTTCTCTAAACTTGTAAACCTTTCTATCATTCTCCTTGTAGTATTAGCTTACAATTCATGAAAAGCTCGTATAAATTCTTTACGTTTTAATTTTCTTCATAATATCGACAAGTGTCAGAGCCAATTTTTATTATTTTTAGAGGAAAATAAAGTAGTCTTTATGCACTGTTGCTCGACAATCCTGATTTTGTTTCAACAAGAGCTAATTTATTCAGTTTAGAAAAAGCTTGAGTTATTATACTATATGTCAAACAGCCCAAAAATGGTAGCATATTTAAGGAGGAAGACGGCAAAACTATATTTAAAGTGGAGCTCGCTAACCCTGTTCAAGATTGTTTTGCCTTTCTTGTCGCCCGTGAAGTTGACAAATCAATAACTTTTGTGGATAGATGAAACAGTTCACAAAATTCATAGATGACAACAGCTTTATGATACTCAGGCTAGACTGACACCTACAAAATATTTTTTGCGATCTCCATCTCATCAACGAGAATCAATAATAAAGTTGGCGAAGAAGCCAATGGTGGAATTGACACATTAAAGAAACCATGGAGCAATTAATTAACCTACCCACTCATCTCCCCCTTTAGATCCTTTATTTCTTGGTGTCCCGTCCTGCCTGAAAATTTGCCTTCACAAAAAATGTATAGATTCGTTGTGATTGAGAAAGACAGACAGTGTTTTTGGTAGCTTAAACTTCAAAATATGGAAAAGATCGCTTCTACAATCAAAACAGAGACCCCAGAATGGGGGAATCAACAAAATACTAAAGTAGTTAGTTGGAAGTTACTGTCTATAAATACTATTACAAAAGTCTAGGTATACTACTATTACTGTTTATTATCCAAGGGTTCAATCAAAACCAACAACAGTCACATGAACCAAAATTAACCAAGGAAGTTCATGATCACCAAATGAAGCACCAAATTACAGAGAACAAAATCTGCAAAAGCTCGCTCGGGTGCAAGATCCTGCAGAACGATGAAAAATCAAATACATGTAAGAACATATTAATTGAACAAATAAACACAAATATGAATTCATTTCATTCTTGTTTTGATTTGCCGTGTTAAAGATGTAGATTCTAACTTTAAAACTACATCAGTTAGCCAGATTGTTGAAAGATAACATGATGAATAAAAGAAACCAAACCAAAGAAATCTTATGGTTAGCAACTTGCAAAGGTAATTGCAGGTTCTCAATTTTAATATATCAATTCAAAGATAAAAATAGACAAGACAAGAAGAAATCTTACCTTGAATTCCTTATTCTCTTTATTCACTTGGATCCTGAGACAAACTGGTCCACAATGAAGGGGGAAGACAATGATCAGAAAGACGGGGACAATATTTATACATATGTTCGTAGCAGGTATATAAGTCCCATACTGTGCACATGTATCTTAGTAGACTCAGAGGGCTCATACTGTACCAAAATGTGTTCGTGTGTGTAAATATTCATAAGATAGCCTGCAAATTGTTATAGACCTGGAACACTTACCAGCAAGAACAGCAGTTCCAACACAAGAAAGCACTCCTGATAGGAAGGAGTTAAAAGGAAATGATCCCACCAAAGCTATGTAAACTACCTGTTCACAAACAAAAAGTAAGAATCCGGTTTCGACACATGCAACTTAACATAAGCCCACAAAATAACTTGAACCCTTATCAAAAAGATTATTCTTTTAAAAGCTAGAAGCGGCAAGAACATCCAATAAAGAAACAGGACTACAAAGTTCAGGAGGCACTTCCTGGATCCACACTCAACGCCTGTGCAGTTTCACCAGAACATCTAAGGCACAAGCTAGCTTATTGCAACCCTCCTCTCTAAGGTCATAATAGGAGGGATTTGTGATTGCATATTAGAGACCCTTATTTAAGGCAATCAAATTCTGCTTCTAGTTCCAGTAAACAGATATCAAAGGCTAATAGAAGAGTAACATCAATCCTTGAGCTTTGGTTATTAAGAGAAGAATGTATCTTCCATTAAACAAATTCTGCTTCTATATCCAGTAAATAGAGATCAGTGGTTAATCGAATGCCAACATCATTCCCTGAGCTTTCATTATTAAGAAAAGAAGAAATCTGCCACTAAGCAGCAGCAGAAATTGCTGTATATATAGTAATATGAAAAAAAAAAGTACCAACGACCTTACATATCAATAGCCCAAAAATTTTGCTTCCCAGGATCAGGCACGTTTGATTCCAATCAATTCTTATTATTTTCAAAACTGTTTTTCTAAGGAATTCCACACTACTCAGCGATCAATTTCTCATCCAAAATCTAAATTAAAAAGTTGCTCTCAAAACAAGAGTTCTAAAAACCACAAAACAGAAACAGCTGGGAGATGCTTTCTGATTCTCTTCCTATGATTTCTTCAGTGCTTTGTTCAATTGTTCAGAGCACAAACCAGAAAACCGAAATGTAATCAAGGAACAAACATTTCAAATGTGCTCAGGAACAATCAAATTTTAGAAAACAGTAAACGAACAAGGCCTAGATCTTCTGAATTCAAGTTTTTTTTTTCAAATACCAAGGAGATATGGCCAATAACAGCGTATAACTCAAATCCATCAACTCAAATAAAAAGCATACTGATCTGGCGCTAAATTTGACATTCAAACGATCGAACTTGGATAAGCAAATGTTAATATAAAAAGGACAAAAAGACAAATGCAATGAACGTAGTGGAAAGTACCTGGATGAGAGCGGTGAAAACGGCGAACATGACGTAGAGGTCAATGATCTGAAAGAAACAGCAAAATTGGGTTTGGAAAAAAGGGAAAAAAGAGTGTAGAGATTAAATGAATGAATGAAGAAGGAAAGAGAAGAACCTTGAGATTCGTAGGAGTTGCAGCATACGCAGACCAAAGAGCGCGGAAAAGGTCTTGTGCATCCTTGCTGCTAGACCTCGCCATTCTCTCAGATCTTCGCGATTTGGCAATGCACAACAAAAACCCTCTTCTCTTCTCTAAACTCCAAACTTCAACGCCCACAACTCTGAAGTCGTCTCTGCCAGATTACCTTCCAAAATTTTGCATTTTTTATGTCTCTTGGGCCTTAGGCCCTAACCCACTTCAAAAAGAAAAACACAAAAATTAGCTGAAGAATTTTTATTTTAACTTATTTATTATTTTTTAAAATTATACAAAAAAATAGTGAAAAAAAAGAACAACTAAATTAACAATTATAATTTACTTTAATTTATTTGATTGTCGTATTAATAAAATCAATTTAATTGGTAAGAGAACAAAACATGCATTATAAATTATCTATACAAGAGATTTAAATTTTTTTTCACACATTAAATACTTTTATAAATATTCTTTTGAACCTAAGATTGTGGAAGGGAGAAGGAGGCACTTAGGAATTTGAGTGGTTTCAAATTTACAAATTATATGTCCCTTCTAGTATAAATATTGATTTCGTCATTCTTCTTCCATCTCAGTTGTTCTCTTCTGACAAGTGCCTAAGCTGAAATGGCGTCGTTTTTGTCTATTCTCCCTGCTGTTTCTGCTCGTCCGGTTCCCAGTGCCTTCTCCCTCACAAGACCTTCTTTTCAAGCCCAACCCACCTTGCATTTCAAAAATCACGGGTCAGCACTCCAATCCCCTCCCCCGACTTCTCAATTTCTTCTCCTTCATTTTTTTTTTCTGGGTTAATTTTTTTTAAAATGAAGCTGAAATTCTTGTTTTTTCTGCTAATTGTCGGTTTTTGGAATTTGTGTCCACGAAACTAGTTTACTGGGTTCTTGTTTGTTCGGTGATGGGTGGTTCGGTTTCACACTCGTCAATTTGAGTTTTAGGGTGGAAGTGGACATAATGGGTTGTAAGTACAATTTCAGGGTTGTTTAGTGAAGGAATTTGAGCTAGTGGTTTTTGTTATTACCTCATTAGTTTCTGATCTACAAATTTTAGATATCTGGTTTGGGACAGTAAAAAAATGAAGTCGTTTTAGCATGTTGTTGGTGGGGTTTCAGCATGTTTTCGGTTAACTTATTTAACAAGGTTCAATGGTTTACAATGTTTGATCAAGGAAAATACTTTTTGTTTAACAGATTCTACTTCCCTTCCTCATTCTTCTCTAAGAGGTTTTAAGGTGTGATTTTGTTCTGCAGTGTGCATACTTTTTCAATATGATTCTCAAATTTCTTGTTGCATGTGACAAACACTGCTTGCAATAAGTTTAGATGGTCTCTGTTTCAAGATATTGATCCAAGTTGGCAGCTATTCGGTGATAGTCATGGACCGTTACCGTGGCACAGGTGCATAGTTCGTCACCTTTTACATTTTCATTACAGGATCTCCTTTTAGGAGAACCTGGTGGTACGCGGGGAATTCAGTAAGCTCTGAATGTTGTGGGGATTTCAGTATGTGTGGCACACTGGGTTGTGGAGGGAGTTATGTAACTAATATTGACCAAGTTTGATTTCCTCTTTGTTTAATGGGAATATGGTATGGTGATTTTGGTACACGGTACACAGGGTTATTGTGGGAGTTACGTAACAATGGTGATAGATATTGACCAAATTTGGCTTCCCCTTTGCTTAATGGGTCCGGATTGTTGAATGATTCTAGACAGGATTTAAATATCTATTAAGTGTTGTCTAATGGTTTATGTATACTGTTCTGCAGGTTTGCAGTTAGCTGTAGTTATGCAGAAGCAGGTGTCAATGCTGATTCTAAATCTACCACCATAGATGTTGTGGCTGATGTTAAAAGTGAACGGGTATGTATATATCTCATTCTTGAATAATTTGAGACATAAATTGTGCATTTTTGAATATTTTTACATAAAAGTTCTTGAGTTTATGTCTCTCTTTGTAGATTGTAGTCTTAGGAGGAAATGGCTTTGTTGGTTCCGCCATATGCAAGGCAGCAGTATCTAGGGGCATAGAGGTCATAAGCCTAAGCAGGTTTCAGAAATATTCATCCAATTTCCTGCACTTGTCTGTCTATCCATCTCCTCCTCCTTGTATTTTGATTTTAGTTATTTAACAAACATTTTGTTTTACAGGTCAGGGCGACCCAATTATGCCGATGCATGGGTAGATCAGGTTACTTGGGTTTCAGGCATGTTAACTTAACCTATAATAAATAGAACATCATTGTTTTCTTGATATTGATTAAGGGAATCTGAGCATACACAGAAAGAGGGTAGGGTGAGAATAAGCACCATGGGGATTGTAGAGAAGAACAGGCAATTATTAAGATCGATAAAGATGCATACAATTTGCTCAGTTCATATCTTTAACCAATATGTTTGTGTTACTGAACTTTGCATATTTGTCTCTTGCCTTTCTAGTTGTGTGTATGTTTATATCCTTTTATTGATAAAAGAAATGGAGATGTACCCAAAATCATGGCACAATCTTAGCACAGAACTTTATGCTTTTGAAGTTGAATTTAAGCATTTCATTTCATTGATAGACGTCAAATTAGTGTATTACGAATTCATGATAAATCATAATTAACGGGATTTGCTTTGAATAATTCTAATACACTGTGATTTGACCAGTTAAAATATAATGTCAATGAATCTTATATTATCCTCTTCATGGTTCCTTGCAATTGTTGGTGTATATCATATTAGCCTGAAGATACACACACCTAGTATAATCCGTGAAAAAGATCCTATTGTTTCCTCTGATCAATTATTCAGGTTGATTTGGTATCATTTTAACACAATAACCATATCATTGAATGTATATTATGGAATATACAAAATATAATGTGTTGTGGCATATAAGCAATTTTTCAAGAGATATTCATTTCTTTCCTCTGGAGGATGATCAGTATATTGCCTGATGTGCAGGAGATGTTTTTTATGTAAACTGGGATGAAGTACTTGTGGGAGCTACAGCAGTTGTTTCAACACTTGGAGGTTTTGGTAGTGACGAACAGATGAAAAGAATTAATGGCGAGGCTAATGTTGTGGCTGTGAATGCTGCAAAGGAATATGGTGAACCATCTCATTGAGCATTAATTTGCAGTTAAATTCACCTGTGTTCGCCTTCGTTATTTATGTTAGACTATATTTTAGACATAAAGTTCCATGCATACCCTTCCATAATGCATGACGTAACCTTTTGTTAGCAATGTTCTCTGATTTTATGAAGCGAGCCTCAACCTCATTCAAGTTAGTTCATTTTAATATGTTACCACAGATAGGTAGCTTTATTTGAACAAATGCAATGAATTGTCTAATAGGATCATTACATGAAGAAGATCACAACTATTTACAAATATCCTAGCTAGTAGGAGATGAATCCACATGGGATTTCTAGAGTTCTTTTCTCCGAAGAGATGCTATTCTTTATCTTCACTTTGTTGAAATCTGCAATTTTTCTCTGCTTTATTTATTTTTTTCATAATATTTATGGATCTAGGGAAGGATTAGTGGAATTAACCGATGCAACTATTTGTATAACTGCAAAATACATTATTTTTGGTTGTCACTGAAAATTTGATCAAACAATAGGATCAATGGTACGTGAGGTTTAGTTGCTAATTGTAATAAATAGTGTTCTCTGGAGTGCCATGTGTGTGATTAGTAATGAATTATTGCTCAAGTAATGAATTAATTAAATATAAGAAAATAGTTAAGACCTGGACTGACAAGCAGCTAACTCTGACTTACCAGTACTGTCAAAAAATCCATTGGCATTTTCCCAATACTTCAGCAATTTCATTTTTGCACAAAAGTTTCTTATGAGAAATTCTTGTAAGCCGTTGTCTTTCATTCACGTTAATTCTATTTAGACATGTGCTTTTATACTATTACATACTTGCATTCTATTCGGGATATTTCTTCTTTAGATGCTTTGAAGTTTTGAATGGAACCATATTCTGTTCTCACCTCACTTCTGCATTATTGCAGGAATTCCCAAATTCATCTTGATCTCAGTTCACGATTATAACTTACCGTCATTTTTACTTTCCTCTGGGTACTTCACTGGAAAGAGGAAAGCAGAATCCGAGGTTCTGTCTAAATACCCCAATTCAGGTAATTATTCTAGTCTGTCCTGGTCTTAAACTAAATCGGTATTCCAGATTTGTTAACAAGGATCCAATGGTTACTTATTTACTGATAGCATCACCAGATATGTAAACGATTCAATCTGTTGAATTGAAAAGACTATTTTAAAAATAATATAGCGAAAGCTCATTGAGGATCCTGCAATAGATTTTCTGGAAGATGAATATCATATTTTTAAAGGATAATAAGCTAATAGATTGGCCTTATTGTTTTTATTGATTGCATTGTTGAATCTCACCGTCGTGTTAACATCTTCAGGTATTGTCTTCAGACCTGGGTTCATATATGGGAAAAGGAGAGTGGACGGTTTTGAGGTTCCTTTGGATTTGGTAGGGGAGCCAGCAGAAAAACTTCTACGAGCAGTAGAGAACTTCACCAAACCTTTAAGCTCTCTTCCTGCATCTGATCTACTCTTGGCTCCACCTGTTAGTGTTGATGACGTTGCATTGGCAGTTATCAATGGTGTCACAGATGATGATTTCTTTGGCGTTTTTACAATTGAGCAGATTAAGGAAGCTGCCAATAAAGTACGGGTATGATCCACATACATGTGGCAAGTCAACCGATATGCAGTTACAAAAATTGTACAGGGAATAACTACATTGAGGCCATTTTCCTCGCTTCGTTAATACCGGTAGCTTTTGGAGCAAAATCTTGAGTAGTGTGTGGGGATTATGGTGTTAAAAACATATAATGCAATAAACGAGTTTCTCACTTATATTAAGTGTTCGGGTAAAAAAAGTGATAGAAATCAAAAGAACGCAAAATAATAATTAAAATAACGACTTTCTCACTTCTGAAACCCTTCACAATAGGTGCGTTAACGATATGGTTTGTTGAAAAGTGGATTTCATTAGGAAGTGTAAATAAAATCTTCCCTAGAATGATAGCACGCCAACCATTAGCCATTCTAGTAACCGTGGTTTTGGGCCCTACGTGGTGTATGAGTGAAATTAACAGTGCTAATACGCTTTTATGAACAGTAAAATAAAAGCACAGAAGCAACTGGTTCTTAATATTTTCAACGAAGAAATAAGTTGCGTCTAGATCATGTTATTTCCACTGTACATAAACGTTGGTAAAAGTATTTCAGAGTATTCGTGAAAATACCAATGATTTATCAATAAGTTGTTTTAAGCTTATTTTAACCAATTTTCATGGATAATGTGGAAAAAACAATTTCACAATATTTCTTAATTGTAGAAATATAACTTTCACACAGACACATTCACGATGAATACTTATTGAATACGCACTAGATTAAACTATTAACCTAAAATGTATCCAATATAAATAACTTAAATCATACCACAGACGAAGAAAGTAATAACATTTGCGCAAGTACTCAAGCATGGTTGGGCTTCTATAATGTAGACCGGTGAAGAAAAAAAGTAACAAGTGATGGGATCAGTCCTCTCGCTAAATACAGACATTAAACAAAAAAAATATTTATGCATTTTTAAGTTCTGCAATCCAAACCAAATGGAGCAAGAAATTCATGTCTGCAGCAGAGAGTAAAAACATTTCCCGAGTGTCCAACAAAATATTGCTAGGAAACTAGCACCGGGGCTTCAAAATTTATGAGCCAGCCTGTCCAATCAGATCATAATACCAGAGCCCTGATTTCCCAAAGAAGCCAAGATGTAGACTAATTACACAACTGTTGAGAAATAATCACAAGGACTTGCACAGTTGAATGAGAACCCATTTGACTCCATTTGAAGATGCACGAGTTTACATTTGTCTTCTGTTTTGAATGGATTGTTCAACAAGATACCTGTTATCATCATAACACCAATCATTACACAAAAAGAAAGAAGACATAGCTAGAGGTTTGTTTGAGATAGATAACCTAAAAAGCTCACTAAACATGGACACCAGACAATTTTTTGTGCAATAACTGCTATTATTCTAAGTCTAAAAAAAAAATTGCTCCTATCATGTGTTTCAATTGAAAGGACAATAAAAACTAAAGTCTATTACGCCTCAATATATATGTGACTATGCTTAGTGTTCAGCCATATTCACAACTGAAAACAGATATAATGGAGACAGAGGTACACAAGTAAATTTGATTTGACGATGAAAAATATCAAGAGGTTTATCTTGAAAAAATTTGCATTAACTATAAAAGGTTCAGTAGAGATTAAATTTGATTGAGTAAACTGAGAGTTAAAGGATTGGACCAGCCAAAGTTCAATAATTCTAAGATAATCCAAAAAACTATATTTTGTTAAAATAATAAAAAATCTTAGTAAGTTAGAAAAATGCTTGAATGACAAACGAACCAATTATCACAAATGAAACTTGCGTTAACACTTACTTTCCAGTACAGAAGCCAGCAGAATACCAGGCATTCAAAACAGCAGCAAGATCCGTTTCCGGGCCACTAATTTCTTCGGGTTCAGAATTGTTTCTCTCCTTTCCTGAATTGCAAGTAGCAAACAAAAATTATGCTGCTTACTGAATAAACTAAAAAAATGAGATAGTAATGAAATAAAGATGCATATCTAGATAGCAAAGTAAAGCCTCAGAAACGTAACATGGTGGAAGGACATTAAGCATTTGCTAACTATTACAGTTTCATCAACAAACTGAACACAACCCTAGAAGGTAAGAGGAAATAATTATGTTACAATATGTGAATCGTTTAAAAACCAACATACCTTAAAACAATTGATACCAAACTTTATAAATAAATGATGGCAAGTTATGATTGCCAACTAGACTATAATTCAACTCTTAAATCATCCATTCAAATTAAAATGGTTAACAGAAAACAATAAACTAGACAAACATTGAGAGAAAAAATTCAGATGGCACCAGCTCAAACGTAACAATATATGTATACAAGTTATCAACCAGCAGTCCTACAGATGCACAAAAATGACAGAACAAATGCATTTATGAACGAAAACGCTTGATCTCTACATAACTAACTAAGTTCAATTCATTTAACAACTATATTCATGCACCTGTTTACTTTAGGTAATGGGTTTACCTTCGTTTGCATTAAAATCGCCAGATATGGTTGTTCTAATCGTAGACAGTGCCTTCTCTGCAGCTCCCATTGCCATTTTGCGGATGTCATCATCCTTATAAGGAAATGACATTTTATGATCCATTTCCACATAAGCATTGTTACAGGGCTTGCCAACAGATAATTCACCCAAAGAACAACCAGGAATTGATGTGCGTGGTTCCGGCAGACATTGACTATAACAGGGGCAACATGTACAGACAGCATTTGGATCAGAAACTTGGTACGCAGCCATTGAATTCTCTTGAGGATCAGAATATGGTACACCAAAACTAGAAACAGCAGCCCCATTTTGGTAATTCCAAGAGCCGTATTGATTGAGTTGCTCCAAAATCTTCGCCCTTTTCTCCTCCAGTTCATAATACTGCGTAACTAACTGATTATAGTCATCTACACCTTCCGTATATGCATTGCTCTGCCCACTCTGGATGCCTTGACCACTTGCTGAATGCACGCAAGGTTGCTCCACCAGTGACTCTACGTGATGATCCTCTTCCAGTTTTGCCTCATTACTAGTCTCACCTGAATCAGGCACGTCAGTAGCTGGAATATGGTCATTCGTGTCAGCATCCCTGAGTTCAATAAAGCAAAATAAATTGAGAAAAATTACTAACGATAAAAACCACTGCCGTGTACTATAACCCTATATCATGACCTAATTTCTCTTTGACAACACTAATAGGAAAAATCATTTGAAACATTTTTTTTCCTGGTGGCATGACAACATCAACCTATGACGGTTTATGTTCTGTTTAATGCACTATTATGAGAAGCGGAAGGTCAAACAAAGACTAAAATTGTCCAGTGTAGGGCATACTAATAATATGCAGATACAACTTGTTACACGTTTGAGAAATACCACGCAATGCACGATAGCTCGATAAAATAATATAAATATATATTAATGAACACGGAGAGGATTGAAACATATTCCAATCGAGTGTTTATGTTCAACATTATACGCTCACTAATGCGAGTTGAATTGAACCTTGTAGTGTCGGAACTTGCGAAGTCAACACAGGAGGCTTCTTCTCCGATCACTGTCTCCGCTTCTTGAACAGTGTTGCCTTTGTTCTTGCCACTGATATGCATTTTCTGTGAATATATAAATCGCAAATTTGATGAGATAAACACATAATTTGAATAGCAAAGAGTGAAAATATGGTTACGAAATTATTTGCAATTAGAGAGAGAACAGAACCTTGTAAGTGGAAATAGCGTGGTCGAAGGCAGTGATGAGAGCCGAATCGTCCCATAGATCTCCTTCCTTCTTCCCCATGCTTTGTGTTTCGATTACGATGAACTCCACCTCGCACCTTTCTTCTTCCTAATCCTAAAACCCCTTCGATTTAAACCCTACGCCTCCGTCTAGTGACGCAAATAATTGAAGAGGTAAAATAAAATATCACACACCTATTTTCAGATTAACTACAATTATATATTCTTAATTATGTTTTTATGTCTGAGCTTTTGGATGAATTTTATTTTAGGTTTTAAATTAAGAAAATTCTTATTAGTCTGCCACACAACAAATTATCTCGGATTTCAAAATTACAAAATTTAAGATGATTTATGCTAATAAAAAATAAGAGAAATTTTAAATAAAAATAACTGAAAACCTTTCAAAAATAATTTACCTAAATTGTTAGTTCAGATAAATAATACAGGAGTTAAAGGTAATTTTACTTGTACCATATATACTTTTAATACTAACACCAACAGTGTTAGACTTATCATTATATGGTTATAGAAATTTTAAATAAAAATAATTCAAAACCTTTCAAGTTTTTTTCTACCTAAATTATTAGTTGAGATAAATAATACAGGATTTAAAAGGTAAACATACACGTACCATATATACTTTTAATACTAACACCAATAGTGTTAGACCGATCATTATAAAGAAAGGTATGTTGTGTTAAAAAAAATGTATTATATAGCTTGTGTTAATAAGAAAGAAAATAAATGTAAATACACTTTGACGTTGAATTTAACTTTAAAATATAATAGGTTAAGTATCTTTTTATTGATAAACTTTGATTTGAAATTGATATTCGTTTATGTTTGAGACTTTGATATATTTTAGTTCTAAAATTTAAAAATAAACGAATATATAGTCATTTTAACTCAATTATATTTTTTTTAATGTCTCAAATATGTTTTTTTAATTATATCCATTTATTTTTAAAATTTGAATACTAAAATATATTAAAGTTTTGAATAAAAATGAATTTCAATTTCATATCAAAGTTCTTGACTAAAAATATATTTACCCAAATATAATTAATAGTGTTTCATTTATCACCCTTTATAATTATTAATGTTTTGTTTAAAATTTATTCATTAACACAAAACAGGTTTATTAGGTTACTCAATCTGTGTGACTTCTAAAAATCATACTTGCGAAATATGTATGGACATGCAATGTTTTAACCTTTTGTGTTATTTGAGAATGATAGGTTTATGTACAATAGGCTTAGTATGGGAGAGGAAACCATAAAACTTGATTGTATCGTGTATATGGTTTGAGGTAACCAAATTATCTTATTAATTTAATTTATTTTTATCAATAAAAAAAGTGTTCAAAATTTATGTATAATCTATAACTGTCAAAATTTATGTCTCATCCATATGGATCAAACATAAATTTATTTTAAAAAACTCCTAGTTCTCATTTTTTCCTTCCCTCTTCACGAACAAAGTCATCAATTTCACAAACAAAAGCCTTGATGATGAACATTGTGTATGTGATAGTCATTATTGTGTGCCTAATGTTGCATTTTCTACCATTATTGTGTGCGATTCACTAGAAAACTTCTTTTTCGCTAGATAATTTTAACATTGAGGTTGCTTTTTTCTCATTTTATCATTTACTAATAGCGATGTATCTGTGTTTTTTCTTAGTCATAGTGGATTACGCTTAACTCATGTAATATTGATTTTGTAAAATTAACTAAAAATGGGTAGAAAATTATTTTTGACTCAAATTTTTGTATGGTAACTTCTATTATATTGTATTCAAATGTAGAGTGTTACATTTGACATGTTAACCATGGATTTAGAGTTATCAAGATTTAATGGTTAAAAATTTTAAATGATCATAACTTTTGCTATGGACATTAGGTGGAAGCGCTCTAAAAATGAAAGTTGTTGGAAATTAGACGAGAAATGTAGTGACCAATCCTTTCCGGAAGGGAATGGGGATCTACAATTTTAGAAATTTTATCATTTACTATATACTTTTTATTTTTTTAGTATTTTTGTCCCATTTTTTTATACTTTACAAATTTGTTTAAGTTACCCACATTACTTAAAAAATTATAAAACTTTTTGTGGTTTTTCTTATATTATATAGATATTTTTCATGTCTTGGAAGACATAAATTTAGGTTAAAGTTAAATAAAAAATTTACAAAAAATTTACGTTTGTCGTATATACACGAAATTAGACATCAAATTTACGACTCCTACAGTTACATCTAATCTATGTTAGACATAAAAACCTACATATCATTTATAAAAATACTTTTTTGGTCTGGGTTTGTGATTTATTCTTTTTCAATTACAATTTTATTTGTACACTTTATTGGACAATAAAAATTTATTATTTAACGAACTACCTTGTAAATTCTATTTACATTATTTATTATTTTTAAATTACATATTTGTTGATATTTTTTTTTCATTTATATTTTAATTAGAAATTAAATTTAACTTATTATACAATTGGACAATATTATGCTCTCTTTTTTTAATTTTAATCATATTTTTATAATTAATTTTTTCATATTACAAACATAAAATAAAATAGTTGAATTTTATAATTACACAACTTTAGTATATTCTGATATATTTATAAAATTTTAATTAGTAATGTGGTATTTAAATTTTTGGTTCGTTTTAGTCTTAGTACTTGTTTTTGACTCAATTAATCATAATATTTTAACATTATTTAAAAGATAAACACGTGTCAATATAATAAAATGTTTAACCATTAATTTAGTTCTATATTTAGTCGTGTGATTATTTTTGTTTATATATTTTTTTAATCAGTTAAGTCTCTATTGTTTAAATAGAAAGATGTTTATATTAAGAATATTTAAGATTTAGTTTGACTTATATATGCTAGTATCTAAATATATGTATAACTTAACTAGATATATGTGTAACTTAAGTTTGATGACATTGTGTTTTTTACAATAATAATGGCACTCCAATTATTAAGTTATTATATTATATTATATTAGTAAGTGATAATAAAGTAATGTTATTAAGTTTATTAAGTTAATCAGTGTAACACAAGCGCTATCGCGCCTGTGTGTATGCATTTAAATATGCTTGATATTATATTAGTAAGTGATAATATTATAATGTTATTAAGTTAATATATTATTTAAAATTATATTTATTAAAAATAAAGTGAAATATCAGAACAAAGAAAAGAATAACCATTGATAAATAAAGAAGAATAGAAGAAGTAGAGACATCTGATTTTATAACAAGTTTGTAAAAGTAACGGTTAATTTTTAAAAATTTAATAAATTATTATATTTAAATGGTAAAATCAGTATTTTGAAAAGTGGACACAAAAAGGGGAATCCCCTTTATATATTGTTATAGATTATATATATATATATACATATATATATATATATATATATATATATATATATATATATATATATATATATCTGTATATATATAGAC
>Ga0214543_1001571_pt1 | contig 44371 bp, 25 predicted proteins | sample CNSS2metaG_FD_160094 | JGI IMG/M metagenome (GOLD analysis project Ga0214543, IMG submission 160094) | Root nodule microbial communities from cowpea collected in UCLA plant growth center, Los Angeles, California, USA - CNSS2 | ecosystem: Host-associated > Plants > Roots > Nodule | place: USA...
AATAAAAAAAAAAAAAACAAACAGAAACCAAGAAAGAGTTGAAAGAAAAACTTACAAGTTTAGCACAAGAAGCTATAAAACTAAACTCCCTATAACTTGTGGGGTTTACCACTGTCACTCTCTAAATACCTATGAAGTTATTGCTTCTTCACCATTCACACTGAGAGAATAAGAGTCTGTGTTGTACAGAGATGTCCCTGATACTTTATTTATAGTCAAAAAATATGAATAAAGTAATAAAAATATTATAGATAATAACATAGAAAAATTGTGGGGCCTACTGTGACGGACTCAGAGTAGTGTGCAATTCCCATTCACTTTCAGTGGAGAACCCAAACAACTAACACTCATTGCTGCACGTGTTCGATGCACAGTGGCTGTGCTATTTCTTTCATACCTGTGTTTTAGTTTTAGTATTTTTCTTTTTTTTTTCACTCCCTCGTAATACTTTTTTTTTCCAACTCAGCAACTTCTTTATGATTAAACAGTTCCTTGTCTTTGCCTTCACTCGTTTATTAAAGAACATATTTATTCCTATTTATTATCTAGTTTCAAAACATTAATAAATATTTGAGAGTAACCGGGATGCTTGAATGTGGAAGTTACTTCATTATTATAATAATGGATAACGTTTATAAGTAATAAATGCAAGTTATTCTTTTAATACATATAATTCAATTTCTTTGACAGTATGTATTTATTGACCCGTATAACTTTAACTTTTGAAGAAATCAAGGAAGGTCCCTTGAACTATCACCCTAAAATTTAGTAGAGATTTATTTTTAGATTTCAAAAGAAATTTTTGATTAAGATTAGTTGAGATTTAATAAGTATATATATTCTCAAAATTATACTCTAAAAAAGGTAAAAAGAGATATTTATCTCATAAAAAATTATGATGAAGTTTTATGTGTATGAGTTCTTTAACTTGTGAAAGCAATTTAAGTTGACTTATATTTATTTTTTCTCTCATGAATATGAGTTGAAAAATTTATTTAACTAACATTATAAAATTTTATGTTTTTTTTTTTGTTTCATTTGTTTTAATAAATTGTCGTTTTTTTAATGTCTATGACTTTTTTATAGATATTAATTTTAGTAATAACTAAATCAGTAATTTATAACTGTTAAAAATATCATATTTGACTAGAAAAAAAATATGAGATTGGAACAAAAACAAAATATAAAACAAAAGAAAATTGAAACAGTGTTAAAGTACCTAAGGGTATAATATAATATATGAGAGACTATTGTTTAAATTTCATCTAAGAGATGTCCTAAATTAAAAAAAAAATTGAAAATGGAATTAATTAAAAAATAATAATTTAAGACTTTACATATGAAAATTATATATCAGGTACTATTTATATTTTGATGATTAAAGATATTTCACACAGTCATTTATATTTTTGAAAAAAATTATTTCCTATCTATCAGTTACCGGTTTAGAACAAAATATTAATTTTAAGATTAAAATATTTCGTTAGTCATCGTTTTTACCAAAATCTCAATTTGGTCCTCATATTTTTATTAGTCTCAATTAAGTCCATATTTTTGTAAATTAGTAACAATTAGGTCTTTTCCGTTTAATATGAAACAAACACAGTTAATTGTTACTTATTTACAAAGATGTGAACCTAATTGAGACTGATAAAAATATGAGAACTAAATTGAGATTTTGGTAAAGAATGAGGACAACCTAATTTTAATTATATATCAATTAATATCTTGGTAAATACAAAAATAGATAATATTATTTTCTACATAATTAGGAGTGATGGTTATTAGATTAAAAATTTGAGTGATAAATAAGTAATTAATTTAATTTTGATGTTATAAATATATAATTAATAGTTTTTATTCACTTATTTAATATTTAGTATTAAAAAAATTAAAAGATTAATATATATATATATATATATATATATATATATATATATATATATATATATATAGAAAATCAAACTTCTCCGTAAATATTTTTACCAGAGAATAATAAAAATACAAAAGATGAGCTTCTCCAAAAAAAATTAAAGTAGATTATGTTTCATAATTTTTTTTTTAATTTATACGTAAATAAATTTTAACATAAAAAATTTCTTTTCTTTTTCTCCTAAAAATTCTTACAGAAAAAATTGTTTAAACATATTCTAACTTCTTTTAATAAATTTTTAAGTTTTAGTTTGCTACATAACTTAAAAAACGGTTTATTATTATTTGGTAAAATATTTCTTCTTCATTTTATAGCATTTCAGGGACTCATTTACTAATTTTTTGAAATAATATTTTTCTTTTTGCATATAATACTAAACATTTCCTAGCTAATATCCAAATTTAATAATTTTAAAAAAATATTGAATTAAAATAAAGGTAGACTTAATTATCTTTTAAGTTTATAATAAAATTAAAAACTTTCAATCATGGTCAATTTTTCTAGTATATTGAGTATTCAACAAATTTAATTATTTTAAATGAGTTTTTACGGTTAAAAAATTAAATCTATTAAATACTCAATATACAATATACTTCAAAAATTTATCAGAGATTTAGTTGATATGAAACTTTTCAAATTTATTAAGAACTTAAAACATAGTTAAGATAAAAAGATATAATTTAATTATCTAAAAATATAAAATATATATTTCTTATATTTTCATTAGAGGTGAGATGATTAACTTCAAATAAATTATATTATAAATATATGATTAATAGTATTTAATGTTTGTATGTAAGGAAAACAAAATATATGTTTTACATAAGAATGGCAATAAATATGTGACTTTTTTAAAAAAAATTATTAAAATGACATGTTTTTCTTCAATATATAAATTATTTTAAATAATAATAATAATAATAATAATAATAATAATAACTTTAAGGATAGATTAACAACTAATAATGATATTTGTTTGAAAGATGATATTTTGAAAATATAAAAAGGACATATGTGTATTTGTATTTTTTTCAGTAAGAGTGTAACGTAGGTATACTAGTTTATATATAAATAATTACTTATGTACATCGAACTATTATTAATGTTTAATTAATATAGAAACCACCAAATTATTAAAAACATTAAAACATTTATCCAAGTTTTAGGTTAATAATTATATACATTAAATTGAATTAATTATTTTAAAATATTTGTATAAAATAACGTACATTATGTGTGGATACATGTACCTACATATATATATATATATATATATATATATATATATATATATATATATATATATATATATAATTATTAAACACGTTTCACTAAAGACTAATACATCACACGCTGAAAACTCCATTAATGGAAGTTAACATCATTATACATGACGCGTTGAAAACTCTATTAATAAAAGCTTTGACATCAGTTTTTGTTCTTTTATATGCTACCATAGTTTCTTTTATTTATCATAAACAATTTTGATACAAAAAAAATTCTTCAACTTTTTATTACTTGAAAATATTATTAATCTGATTATAATATTAGGGAAACAAAACATATTTTAATTTATTATTATGTAATGTACTTTTATACTTAATATTGAGAGATTCAAGACTATAATTAGAAACATACGACCCATAAACAAGGTTACGGTATCTTGATCATAATTAGGCCTCACAAAAGAGAAAAAAACAACCATTAAAAACGCTCTATCTAAATATAGGTAAGGTAGTTGGTAATTTTTACGATCTGCATTTAGTAAATTAATTGAAACTGAAAATTTATTTAAATGTTAAAGTATCTTTACAGAAACCTAATTGACCGATCTATTAAAGATAGATGGTTGAAACCAGAACAATTACAATAACATTTTTAGATCACTACTTTCAAAAGCATAATACTTAATAATTAAGGATTTTTTTTTTATAATCTATCAAATATCTTCTTACTTAATACTATGAGAATTTGATATTCATGTCGTAAAATAATAAGAATAAAAAAAAGTCAAGTTGTCACTACAAGAAAATTTTTAAATAGTGATCGATTTTAATAATAAATAATGATTAGTAACTATAGTATCCAATTTAGATATTAATTTACAAAATCAAAAGTTATTAGTTACTAAAATAGTCATTATTATGAATAAAAAATTATAATTAGTCACAAAATTGGTCTTTAAAATTAATTACCTTAGTTTTGACTATCAAAGGATATTGGTCACTAAAAGTTAGTTATTTAGGTTTTAACTACTAAAATAACTTAATTTTTAAATTGGTCTCTAATTAATTAGTGACTAATTTAGTAACCAATTATAATTTTTTATTTATAGTAGTAATTATTTTAGTAACCAATAATTTTTAATTTTGTGAATGAATATCTAAATTGGTTACTACAATTACTAACTATTTTTTTTTTAAATTAGTTTCTAATTAAGGATTTTATTGTAATATACTTAAGATGAACCAATGACTTATGTACGTGGATCTGTCTGTTTCAGTTTTTTATTTTTTATTTTTTTAATGAATTTAAGATAAAGATAACATTGTATTCGTTTATCCTTTAGAACCCAAACAATATGGCTATGTTTAAATTTGTTTGTTGGGAGCATGTGAGTGGAGGTGGTAATTGGTGTGATTACTTGTCATACTATTATTGTAATGGGGCAATTGACCAAAAAATTGTTTCATATAGAATCAAAATAAAAATATCGAGTGATAAAATACAAAGATTTATAAATATCAAATTTTAAGATTTTAAATTAAAAATGATATTAATTTTTTAAATAAAACATAATTAATTCTTTTAATTTATTTTAATAAAAAAGTTCAAAATGTACCTCTAAAAAGTGCAATTTAAAATTAATTATGTTTATATATTAGAAGTTTCACATAATTAGAGATAAAATATACATGTAGATGCAAACCTTATTTTATATATCAGTTTTGTAAGATTGGGTTAGACTTAAAATTTACATAATATTAAAACTATATGAATTAGAATTTGTCCTAACAAAATTTTATATTTGTTAGATTTATTGTTCCACTCGTTATAAAACTATAAAAGAAGTATTGAAAATTCTGCATCAATTAAATATAAAACCATTTTAATATATATATATATATATAAAAGGTCTATTTTTAATTCAGGATTTTGGGCCCAACCTTAGTTAAAAGGGGTTCAACTTAGTCACATGTTCCTTATTCATAAAACTTTTCAGTTTCTTCATTCTAGCTTTTTCTCTCTCAGTTTCCTTTTTTTCTCTCAAACTCACCCCTTTCCAGCCACTATTCCACATATTTTTTTTTCAATTCTAACTCAGTTTCTACCACTTCTTGAAGCAGAGACTGAAACTGGAACTTTTGCGGAGTTCTGATCGAAACGAACTGAACATTCCCTTTCTCCTGATAAGTCAACCCCAACTTCGCACTCTTTCATTTTTCGCCTCTGAAGTTTCATCTCTATCTGAGCTCGATCAAGGTCTCATGTTTTCTTCCCCTATGTTCTTGCATGTCAGCTTCTTAGATTCTATTTGGGTTTTCCAGTGCTTTCCACTTGGGGCTTTCTTCCCCTCGTGTTAGCGCCATTCAAGGTAAGGGAAGCTAAGACTTTACTATTTTTTTAAGTGTCTTGCATGTTTTTGGTCTTGAATCATGTTTAAAATGTTGGTTTGATGTTCGTGGTTGTGTTTTTTTAGTTTTGTTGGTTGGGATTTTTGGTTTTTGCATGTTGAAACCAGTGAAAACATGCTATTCTAGCTTAAGCAATAATTTTTAACTTAAGCGAGATCAGTTTAGCTTATGCAATATGCAATATTTTCTAGCTTAAGCGAGATCAGTCTAGCTTAAACGAGAATTCTCAGCTTAAGCGAGAATAGTAGAACTTCACTTTGCTCTCTATTCGAATTTTAGTTTAAACGAGAATTTTTAGCTTAAGCGAGTCAGTCTAGATTAAGCGAGCAGTCTAACTTAAGTGAGAATTGCCGCAAAATGTTAATTCCTTTTCTAACTTGTGATTGACTGAGTTAATGTTATAAATATGATGTATGAACCTATGCATGAATGATGTGGCATTTTTTTGACATGTACTTGATGTGTGTAGCATGGGATGATAATTATTTTAAGATAACATGTGGAATGTTGATGATGAAAGAGTTTCAAGGAAAATTCTTGGTGATGAGGTGGTTAGTGTATGCCTTAATACATGAGATGTCTAGACAAAGGAAGATATTTTGAATTCTGATAATCGTTCGCACCCATATAAAGTAGAATAAATTATATGGTGAGAGTGATAAGAGATTCTAGTCTTGGGACATGTTTGGGCCCAAACAACAACAAATCTTAACCAACATTGTTGGGGGAGCCAAAATAATACGTTCAAAATTTATATATTTAATTATTGTCACTAATATAATAAAAATGAATACATAATTTAATATAATCATAACTAAAAAAGAAATAAGACTACAAATGAATATACGGAAGAGTTGAATTTGTATACCTATTTAAAAAAAAAGACTAAAAAATAATTTTTCATAATGTATTAAAAAACTGAAAGACGTAAATACCAAGAGAAAATTCAATGATAATCAAACCACACTTAAGATCCAGTTATAAAAAACACACACTACAATATTTTTTTCTTTTATGTTCATAAAACAAAAAATTAATATACAAGCTCATTAAATAAATTAATATACAATTATTAAACTAATATTTCACTATCATGTGATACAAGGGAGAATTACCTTCTCCTTTATTTTTTCGAGAATGGAAGACAACAACTTATGTACGAGAGCAAAAATAGTAGATCTTTTTCTCTTCAGAAACAAAAGAAAATAGCTGAGAATGGGAGATGATAACAATTCATGAGAAACTCAAGTCATATAATGAACCACGGTTAAAACCCGGTTATAAAAAAACACACAGTAACATATTTTTACTTCTATATTCATAAAATAAAAATTAATATAAAAGAGACTTATTAAATAAATTATTAAAGTAAGATGAAAGAATTACCTCATTTTTTTCCTTCTCGTGAATGAAAGAGAACAAAGAGAAATAAGAGCAAAAAAATAGATATTTTTCTCTTAAAAAACAAAAGGAAAAATTTGAGAATAAGAAATGAAAACGATTTATAAGAAGCTCAAACCATAATGAACAATAATAATAAAAACATCTTGATAAATCTTTTTATTCTTTATTCTTTATTATGTTTGATTTTATATTTTATTATTTATTAACATTAATTATTATATTTATAAAAGAAATAAAATATTTAATTTAGTCATCATTAATTTATAATATATTATCTAATATCTATAATATATCATCTAATATCTACAATATAAAAAAATTTAAAATACCTAAAATTTAAAAAAAAAATTCAAATTTTTGGGGGGGCCATGGCCCCTCCTGCCACCACAAACATCTGCCACTGGGCCCAAGGCATAATGGGATTAACCTTGTGTGTGGTTAGGTGATAACCTCTTGTATCTAGACTCTGTAGAGTTTAGAAACCAACATAGGTGCATACTTCTTTTAGAATTCTATATCAAGTGCATAATTCGGATAATCGAGTGGAGAGTCAATTAATTGTTTAGATGAAGATAAGCATGTGAATTATTTTTTGGTTGTATGTTGCTTGTGTATCATACTTGTTTATTTAACTGTTAAAAATTATTTTCACTAGCTTACCTTTCTATATGTGTTTTGTATCTTGTTTGGCTTTTCTTTTTGCGATAATCACCATTATTGGTGGGAGCAGATGATGAGGCACCTGTTGATCTGGACTCGGGACTCGGTGTAGGGAGATATTGCTGTTTATCTTAGTCATTATAGCTAGTTTCCTTCTTTGAGCACCCTTTTATAAGAATTTCTTGTGTTTTGTTTTAGTATTCTATTTTGAGTAGTCTTTGAAAATCCCTAATGTAAAGTTCGGATGATTGTAATGGTGATTCTTTTGTACTCTCTATCTAGTGTTACTCAAAATATCAAATCGTTTTTTTTCAATAACTTTCGTCTATTAAATAGAATATTACAAATATATATATATATATATATATATATATATATATATATATATATATATATATATATATATATATATATATATAAATGGAAACTAGAGATTTCAAACACACTTTTCCAAACCCACATCTTTAGTTTTGTGAAACCAATTATTTTATTTCACCAGGAATACAAAAGTCATAATATATACTTTTATTTAAATAAATATAATAAAATAAAAAATTTATGATGTCCCATCTTAAAAATGGCTCCACATAGAATTGTTGCATTGTGCTCTCCAAAAGGAACCGTCATCATAAAAACCTTTAATATTCTCAAATACCTTATGATTTCACATAAAATATTATGATGAAAAAACTGATATCTACGTGGAATCTTTTGTTGACTAACACTTACAAATACATTAATAACTGAATAAATATATTGAGAGTGCACAAAGTGTTTTTTTTTTTCAAATTCGAAATCAGCCGTTAGTTAAATATATTAACAGGCAATAATATTATAATTTGATTATGAACAAAATTAGTATACATTGTGTACAGACTCATAATTTTCATCTTTCAAATACAATTCATTTGATACATAAATAAATAAAAAAAGACATGGAAAAAAATGAGCACGCATAACTATATAAAATAATAAATTTATTTATAAAAAAATAAAAAAATTATAGAGCTACAAAATTAAGACAATATAAAATAGGAATTTATGGATTTGTATTTAATATGGAAAGTAACATCATCTCTGTATATGCATGTATTTTGAACTGCCATGTGGTTTTAATTTTCATAATCTTTTATTTAATAAGGTATTAACAATATAAGAAAAATAAATATTTGATTGAAAGTTAATAAAAATGTAAATTTCATTAATGTGAACTTTAGAACTAAAAAAATGAATACAATTTAATATGACTTTAGAGGAGAAAAATGTATTTAACTGATAAGATTATATATTTTTAATTTGAAATTATAGTAAATTATAACTATTTTAAGACTTACATATACTTTTAGGCTTTATTATGTTTAATAAAGTCTCTTTAAAAGTTTTATAGCTTGTTTGTCCCTCAATTTTTCGAAAGTAAACATTTTTAATCTATTGATAAAATATTTTTCAAATTTACATAAAATATTAAATTCTTCATAATAATAACAATGTTAGTTATATATTTACGTAAAACATTAACAATCTTATAAATTATAATTTTTAATATTATTATCAAGTAATTTTTTTTAATATTTTGTGTTAACATTTAAATAATATATTATGCTAAACAAAAATTATTTAATTTTGAAAATTTTAAAAATTAAATACTTTATTAAAATTTTATAACACCCAAAAGATAAAATTTGGTCGTCAATTTAAATAATAGCATAATGTAAAAAATGCATACGATTTCTCATATAAATATATATTAATAAATATAAAAAAAAAAAAAAAAAAAAAAATAAATATAAAATAATATATAAATATATATATATATATATATATATATATATATATATATATATATATATATATATAATTTTATAAAAATAATATTTAAAAAAATTGTTTAAAAAATAAGTCACTTAGTTATTTTGGAATGAAAGTAAAGTGTTCAATTAATTATTTTATTAAATAAATAAATATATTATTTATTATTTATTCTAAGTATAACATTATCATAAATTACAAAATGATATACACTCTTCATAAATTTTGATAAAAATATGAATCTTACAAAGCACATCACTCTTAAATCGAAATTAAAAATAAAAAATAAAAATGGTGTAAAATGATGAAACTATTTAAAATAGAATAGAATAAGATATCATTTAAAAAATATTTAAAAAACAGTACTTAAATTAAAAGTATTATGAAAAATTCAACAAACTGTAATTTTTTAAATAAAAATGTGAGTTATGGCAGTATTATGAAAAAAATCTAAATAATTTTAAGTACAAATTTTAATTTGAAATTTAAAGTACAATAAACTATAATTTTTCACTCTTTTTTAAGTTTTTTTTGTTCGTAACCACCTTCTGCATTGTGACTATTCATCTTATAGTAATTCCTTCACAATAAAGCAATAAAGTTTCACACAATATTTGATTTAGCGTCAATAGGACATTTAATTGATTTCACAATTAACTGAAAATTTTACGTTAATAAGAAGCAAATAATATTTGTTTTTTGGTCGAAGAATTGATTCCAACTTTTTCATAGGGTGGAAATTAGGGTCTGGCCCGTCAGACCGATTCGCAGGTCTGCAAAAAAAAATGCAGGACAGGTCAGGTAGTGAGCTCGCAGTGGCCCGATTCCATAAGCCTGTAGCCTGCGTGGACCGGCCCGCAAGCCCGCATAAAAGAAATTATACTTGCGTATATTAATTACTTTTTTATGGACTCTTGCATTAACGTTTCAATTATTGTATAACTGAACAAAACAAGTATTATGTATATTTTAATGTGCTAAAATTTAAAGAATACACTGTGTATGTCATAGTATGAATATGATGAAAATGTTGAATTATCAATTTATCATCCAATTCTCCAAAGTCTTCACTTAATTTTGTGAACTTCTTAAAGTTTTCCAATTTTTAAACATTGAAAGTTTTATCATAAAAATTAAAAAAATTAAAAAAAAAACGGGCCAGCCCATAGGTCCGCGGGCCAAGTGTGGAACGAAACGAACCAGTAATTGTAGCCCGCAAAAATTGTGCGGGACAAAACGGGTCAGCCGGCAATATACAGACCTTATGCGGGCCGAATCTAAATGGACCGGGCCGGCCACATTGCCACCGCTATTTCTCAACATGTTACCAAAGACACACTTAACCTGTCATTCATGTTCTTGAACTCACTCGAGATCACTCTCAAGTTTTTAATTTCTTCCTCTCTTTTAATGAATTGAATGTCACAAGACAATTTTATTTATGGGATTGAAGTTTGGTACAGACATTGTGTGATTGGTTTGGGTTTTAGAATTTTGAATATTTATTTCATGATAAAGTTAATGTTTGGTGCATGAGTTAGAGGGAGCGGTGACATCGAGTATATTATACCAATATATTTATAAAGTGTCACATTTGGACATTATCTGACCTGCATTTCACCATCATTTAGTGTGGAGATATATGGTTTTCAAATTTTTCCTAAACTAATGTATTTGAATTATAGTTTTCACTTTCTGTCACTCTCTATCTATGAATATATTTCTCATATTTTCAACTTATGTGAACAATAAAATTTAAAATAGAAAGAAGAAGCAAAAAATATCTAAAAAAAATAAATGCAATGAAAAAAGTAAGAATTACATATAAATGAGGGTTAAACCCAATAAATAAAATGAAGAAATATAAGTCAGTTGAATTAAGGGATAAAAAAGAGAGTTAAATTGAAACTCGGGATAGTTTATAAAAAGCACTAAATTCTTTCGATAGGAGAAGTAAATGTAGACGTCAAATAAACATTACATCTAATTAGAAACAATTTCAGAGACGATTTTTTCTATACACAAAACTAATTCATAATAAAAATTATTTTAGTTACCATTAAATATTTATTATAATAATTTTTATTAATAATAAAAATTATTTTAATTATTAATAAATTTTAATTTATAAATTGATATTTAAATTAGTTATTATATAATAATTAATTACTTTTTATCATTAAAATTACTCATTATTTAAAAAAAAAAATTTGCAATGGAACATTATAAATTAGTACCATTAATGTTTGAAGTAAGCTACATATCATCGGTGTCATTTCTCAAATCTAAATTTATTAGACATTTTACTCTTTTAAATTTTAAAAAGAGTTATAAGATTACTAAATTTTATGGAATGAGCAAAATACTGAGTGAGGAATAATACACTAATTTGCAGATCTTGCCAAGTTGGAGTTCCACCATAGCCACCACGAATCCAAGGCCGAGAAGTCATGGAAGATGATCGCAAGATCCTTGCAATTCATACTGGGTTGCAATGTGGAGTTGAGGATCACCGATACAATTTGTATTCTTTAGTTTATGTAGAATTCTTAAGTTGTAGAATTCTTTTGTTTACATACAATTTCATAGAGTAAGTCTTTTGGGATAATATTTGTTGTACAAATTAAGTTAATAAAATTGTTTTTCCTATAAATTGTATATTGGTATGTGTAGGTAAATAAATTAAGAACGGAGAAAAACTGAAAAATAAAAATAAATTAAAGAAAATGTTCACTTGATATCATCGCAACATTAAATTCTTTGCTTTTTTAATTCAGAAATCTACTAAGATTTAAATTTTCTGATCCACAACAATTTGTTGGTCCACAAGAGGACTTAAAATTTAAGTATGTTGGTCAACAATTAACATCACTCAAAACACAGTGACAACAACTTTTTACCATTTTGAATGTTCCCGAAATCAAGGATTCCATTATCGGTAAGTATAACATTCCTTAGATGATTGACAACGAAACCTCACATCATATGACAAAAAAATTATTTTGTTTGATAAATGTGAAAAAGATTACAATGACACCAGTGTGATTGTCGAATCGGAAGGATGTCATTCCTATGAAGGAGGGTGGTGTGATTTGGAGAGTGGTTTAAAGCTCGAGAATGTTCTATTTGTGTCTCAATTAACTTATAACTTAATTTCTATATCAAAATTAATTGATGCTTTCAATTGTATAGTTCAATTTACTAATGCATTATGTGTAATACAAGATTGTCAAGATATGGAGTTGATTTTTTTTTATTTATCAGCCAGAACACATATATTAATAGGAGGTAATTAAGTTACCTCAACACATAAACAATAAAAATTAAAAAAAAAAAAACTATGACTTTTTTTCATCATTTTTCACATAGCATAGTATCTCACAATCATCACAAAAGAAAAGACACAAAAATTACAAATAAAAGGCATATCCTTCGTGACTTTGCCTTGAATACAAAGCTTAAAAAATTTTGAGGTAGTATCTGCACAGAGTAAAAAGACATGGAGTTGATTTAAGCTTCTGAACGGATGTTGAGGTAGTATCTTCACATGGAGTTGTTATGGTGATGCAAGAAAAGAGTATATGGAGACAAATATGGGAAAGAAATGAGAAACAAAATTTCATTGACAAAATATAAAGTTTATCAACTTAACAACATGCATGAGGTACTTTTTTCCAACAGACATCGAAATTTTGTTCCGGTAGAAAAAGAACCTAAAACATTTTACAAAGGTACACAACTAGTAGATAATATTGTTATCATTATGGTTATTTATTTTATTATGAAATATATTATTAGTCTATTTATGGACATTATTTGATGGACATAATTATGAACATTATTTTATTATTAATTAGAAAATATATTTTTAACCTATATCTATGGATATAATGATCGATATTATTTGAGTTTTTAAGAATGATATTTTTTGTCTTTATTTAGTTCATTGTATATGTATATATATTGGTGGCCTATGAATATAAAGTAGATGAATTTTCTTGTTCTAAAATTTATGATGGTATGAAAATTATGATCAGAGCTTATTTTCACGAAATTTGTTATTTGTTGAATTTATTGTTTAATTTGTTTTCGAATTCGTTACTGAACCACTTATTAATGTCTAGTACAATACATAAAATGTTATTCTTTGGTGCAAAGAGTATTTTAAAAGTTTCACATCAACTATGCAATATATATTACTTAAATTTTTATTTATTTTCAGCTTAAATACAATAAGCACCAATTAATAAATCAAATTATCCATGTATGCTACATAAAGAAGGGTAGGAGTTGAATCCTGAACTCGTTGAAATGGAGAAGACCATTTGAGACAAATTTATTCGTGGCTTTTAGCGTCCCAGAAGAGATTAGACCTTGAGAGAGAGAGAGAGTTATTTAAGGATTGAAAAAAGTAATTTAAAAAAAGTAACGATATAAACATTTAATTACTATTTACTATACTTTTTTTCTTCCTTCTTTGTCTTTGCTTGTGTTAAATAGACTTATTAATATTTTCCGAGATAAGGGTGCCTAAACAGACAAATAACTGTCCCTCTATTTATGCTGAGATTCCACCATTTGACCTTTGCAATGACTTCAAATTACCAAAAAAGTCATAGAGACACTGTTAGTTACCAAAAACTAGCGAGGGCATTTATAGAATAAACTAGTTCGATTGTGGAGGATGTTTGTCCTGGTGGCAACCTATGAAAATAACATGTTTGTCCTTAGTTATCTGTCTCCAAACGTTTATATATACGTAAAACTAAGACAACTCAACACTATAATCTGGTTCTCTTGTTTTTCGTGTTCTTCTCTGGAAACACGTACGGGAGAAGAACAAGATGCAAAAGAGAACCACGTGAAACAAAGCATTTGGAGATTGGCGTAGATATCACGTTGCATGTTGAATCGTCCTTTATTCTTTCTTGGGTTTTTAGAAAGGGCTAATTGTTTCCTCTGATGGGAAATTTCTGTGCTCGCTGCAAGAATGATGGCAATTTGAATCCCCACACATGTTCTGGTAGCATTTTCCATAATTAATTTCTATTAATTGTCACTGTTTCGGGAGCGTATGTAGGGGTGTGTTTTCTTTTGGTTTTCTCGTATAACTCCTTAATGGATATTTGAAGAAAAAGAAAATGGTTGTGGATTTGATAATTTGTTTTGTTATTATTCATCGTGATCATGCACGAATATATATATTTTTTTAAACATGACGCTTCCCGTGAAATAGAACATAAATGTAATTAGATTGCACAGCCATCGGAATTGTTTTATTCTACTTGACCAGCTCCTCTTTATTTGGTTTCTCATGCTTAAGAGATTTGGCTCAATTTATAGAGTCATAATGGATTCTCATGAATTGAATCCTCATCTTCTTTGTTTTTCTAGACAATAACGAATGTTAAAGGAAACCATCGAAGAACTAAGAATATTTCGTGACCAATCTGGGGTCCTTTATTAATCATACCACATAGCTCTATGAAAATGGTCATCCAAAGCATATATAGTTGCATGAAATAATCCCAGTTGATAGTAAATGTTCTTTATTATAGAAAGTATATAGGTTGGGCTAACTAACGAAACAATCTCCTTCTCCCCGTTTGTTTTATGCTTGCAAACTTTCTTTGGAGACTCTTGGGAACATGTGAAGAGATTTTTTTATTTTTTATTTATAAATACTCTTAAAAAGAAATAAAATTAACCTAAGTATTCTATAAACTAAGCCAAATTTTGAAGAAGCTAATAGAAAAATAACTTTCATAAACTAACCTACACATAAATTAAGTCTAGTTTATAAACCATATGTGATTTTATTTTATTTTTCTTCTAGAAAGCAACCCTAATTAATTATGCATCTCATGTCATAAATTTTGTGCAGATGTTTCTTTTTTTCTGTTACAAAAGAAAAATGTTGTCTTTTCACTGAGATGAAAATAATTTTTTAAATGTTACAGAAGTTCCCAGTAGAGGCACCCAGTTGTTCGTTCATTCAAATCCAAACGGGTATGGACACGTTGAGGGAGGGAAACCTGAGATTCTTCCTACTCCAAGATCTGTAGGGGACATACTTTCATCCCCACATTTAAAACCCTTCACATTATGTGATCTTAAGAAGGCCACAAGAAATTTTGAGCCTTATAATCTTATTGGAGAAGGAGGATTTGGAAATGTTTACAAGGGGAGGATTAATGAAACTAAATCCTTCGGGGGTACAATTTCTGGATCTGGAACAGATGTAGCTGTTAAGAGGCTTAAGCCTGATGGCTTTCAAGGGCACAAGGAGTGGCTGGTAGGTTTCTTCCACAGGCCTTTAACCCTACTCCTTTTGTTTTATATGGATCAAAGTTCATAATAGTTCTCTTTCTTTGCAGTCTGAAGTCAATCATCTTGGCCAACTTCACCACCAGAATCTCGTCAAACTTATTGGATACTGCGTGGAAGGAGAGAACCGACTTCTAGTGTATGAGTACATGCCCAACGGAAGCTTGGAAGATCATATATTTCGCAGTATGTTTATGCCCTTGTTAGATTAGGTTTCAGAAACTAAAACACTTCCAACTTGTTTGTGCTATGATTTAACATTAATCAAGAAATCCAAACGTTTCTTTGAACTGTGCCACTGCTGTGTTGCAATTTGATCAACCATGGAACTGTAAATTGCAGAGGGCAGAAAACCACTTCCCTGGGCTACAAGAATCAAGATTGCTACGGGTGCTGCTCGAGGTCTTTCCTTCCTACATGACTCTAAGCAACAAATTATCTACCGTGATTTCAAGGCTTCTAACATTTTGATAGATTCAGTACGTTGGTTAAACTTGCATTGCACATTTTGGGAAAAATGCTTGCAAATACTGTATGGTGGTGCCTTCATTTAGCCATCTTTATTTCCTATCAGTTCTATTGTTTTCCCTCTTACTTTTTTTTTTTTTCTGAGATTTTTAAATAGAATGTGTTCCTAAATTTAACACACTCGTCCAATTTGAAATACTGATTCGAAGTACATTTATAACTTCAGTGTTCTCGTAGTCAATCATTTTAACTTTAAAACGTTTTCATACAAATTCAGGAATTTAATGCAAAACTGTCAGACTTTGGATTGGCCAAAGCAGGGCCCACTGGTGATCATTCTTATGTCTCCACTCAAGTTCTGGGCACTCACGGCTATGCTGCTCCTGAATACATTGCTACAGGTTTGTGTTTTTTCTTAAATGCTTTTTTAATTTTAGATTTTGTGATTGAGATATCTTAGGAACAATGCGTTTTTTGTTTGATCAGGTCGGTTGACATCAAGGTGTGATGTGTATAGCTTTGGGGTTGTGCTATTGGAAATATTATCAGGACGGCATGCTATTGATAACACAAAATCTGGAGTGGAGCGTAATCTGGTAGAATGGGCAAGACCCTATTTGGGTGATAGGAGGAAGTTGTTCCGGATTATGGATACCAGATTAGAAGGGCAATACCCGCAGAAGGCAGCTTATACAGTTGCAATAATTGCGTTACAGTGTATTTCTGATGCCAAGAGTAGGCCACAAATGTCCGAGGTTTTGTCTGCTTTAGAACACCTTCCATCCACTAGACGTTCAGCTAGCCCCACACAAACCCATACATAGTTCTCTTTCAGACACCAAATAGAGAGTTTTCAAATCCCAAAGAGAGAAAATAAGTTGGTATGTTATCTCTTCCTCCCCTTTCATGGGTACTGTTTGTTAATTAGGTCCCGTGAGTGGGTTAGTGACGGATAGCTACATAACCCTTATTCTCGATCAGGGGAATCACTTTGCTCTTTCCATCATATATGACACCATTCTTCTTGCAACACATGTAAATGTTTTTTGGTTTATTTTCTAAGATATTTCTCATATTTCAACATAAAATGACATAGGAAAAAATTCCGTATCACATTCCACCCTCAAAGACCATCATATCCTAACATAAAAATATAAAGGGAAGCGAATGAAACTTAAACCTTAGGCAACAATTCTTGAAATCTATTCAAATTTAAATAAATAGGAAGCAAACTCAAGAGAATAACTAAAGAAGATATAAATTCATTATTCGCTCAAGGTAAGTACATGTACTGCATTCCACCCTAGCTAGTTTGTAAAGCTATTTGTAATTCTGAAATCCACTTAGCTAGCTAGCTGTGAATCTGTAAAGCATGATGTGCTCGTAAGTCTCCCCAGGCTTCACAATCTGTGTTGGAAAATAAGGGTGATTCACAGAATCCGGGAAACCCTGTGTCTCCAAGGCAATGGCAGCAAACTTGTGGTATATGGCCCCATGCTTGCCTTTGGTACCATTCAACTGGCCACTAGTATAGAACTGCATACCGAGTTGGTTTGACCACAGCTCCATGTTCCTCCCAGAGACAGGGTCTCTCACTACCGCAGCCTTGCTTAACTGCTTTTGGAAGCTTTTGTCCAGCACATAGTTCATATCATATAGATCCGGAAGCTCACGAATGTGGGTTACAACTTTTTTTGGTTCAAGGAAATCATACGGGGTGCCCTTTACAGATCTGGTTTCGCCGGTGGGAATGAGAACCTTGTCCACGGGTGTGATGTATGAACCAAAGATCTGAACATTGTGAGAAAGAATGTCACCACTGTTGTGTCCCCCAAGGTTCCAGTAAGTATGCTGCGCAAGATTCACTGGTGTGGCTTTATCCACTGACTTCGCAATCATTTTCACAGCCAGTTGGTGTGCTCCTATTAGCTTGTAAGTCACTTGGACTTTAAGTTTTCCAGGAAACCCTAGCAAATTTAACCCAAAATATCTTTACAATGTGCCTAATTTTCTTAAGAATTTGTAAGTTTCAAAAACGTTATCCTATGAAGCCAAGCCAAATGACATAGTCTAGTTAGTACCTTGTTCGTTTTCGTGACTGTGATAGCTAAATGTTACATGACTGTGTTTCTTGTGGGATTCCACTGACCATATAACGTCACTGAAGCCTCTTGTGCCACCTGATTCATAAGAATAAATGGTTCGGTAGACAATTAAGTGAAAAATGATCAGAAAGTTGAAATCGAAAGTATTAACATTGATATATACCGTGAAGTGTGTTCCCGTGATCATTTGCGGGTAAGTGGTAGGTTTTGCCATCCAAAGTGAATTTAGCTCCTCCAATCCTATTGGCCACTCGTCCAATCAGAGCCCCGAAATAAGTTGTGTCATTCTACAACAAATTTTAAGATCATAAGTTTGAGAAATCTCACTGCAATATACAATATTTTCTAATGATAGTCCTAATAAACAAACAACAAAATCATTATACATTGAGTGTACTTTATGAAGAGTTAATATCAATATTTCAATAGGAGATAAAATACAATAACGCGAAATGTAGATACCGCCCAACTTAATTTTTGTAATCAGATCTTAAATCGGAAAAAGTATTGGATTGATCAGACACTAGAGAACAAATCAATAAATAAACCAAAAGCTTCAACCAAAAACAAAGAGCAAGGAAAAGGGACAAAATCATTATAGTTTCTTAACTTGAGTATCTCTTAACTGAGAATCAGACATTTCTTGTTTTTTGTTTTTCTTCTTTTTCAATTAGCCAACTGAACCAGAATTAATCCTACCTTGTAAGAATCAATGGAATCATAGCCAAGAACAATATCAGCTAGTTTCCCTACAAAGAAAGTCACAAGTTACATGCTTGTCTGATTGGGTAACATAGAAAGAAATCAATAATCAATAAGTAAAGAATGTTGGGGAGAAGACAATACAAACCGTGTTTATCAGGTGTTACGACAGACAGAATTGTAGCACCATAATTTGTGAAATTCAGCTTGAAATTTCCTCTCTTCAATTCATAGAACCCAATTTTCTTATGATTGCCATGAGCCTGAACAAGGAACAGAAGCCCCAAGAGAAAACATAACACCAACAACACCTTAGTCATGGTTCAGTGGATCTAATGCTTTTCTGTAAATTATGATCCTACCTCAGGATTTATATATGGAGGGAGCCAAACAAATAAAAAGTTTCAATTAAAAGAAAACATAAAAGAGAAGATAAGTATAAATTTCCATCTAAGGTATTAATTAAATAACTTTAAATTTGCATTAATTAGGATACATTATAAATGAGTAGTTCCGTTTCTCGAAAACATTGTCTTAGTGCTCACGGAATTTCCGATCACTTGATTTTAGAAAAAGTCAATCAAACTCATGATTAGAATAACTAGTTATTAAATTAATTTAGTTAACAATATTAAAATTATTCTAATTTTGTGTTTTTAAAATGCCTTTAATATAAATTTGATGAGACATATAATTTTTTTCCAAATATTAATACTTTTAATATGTTTATTTAGTAACATGCATATTTATTGATGGTAATAAACAAATATTTAAGATGTTTTCTTTAATCTTTATAAGGTTAGAATTTGAAAGAGTTAAATACATTAACATATTTTAAAAAAGGACCTTGTACAGTATTAAAAGGTATCTTAGAAACTAAAAAATGTTAAAAAAGATGGAAAAGAACATTCCTTTTATGCTTATTTAAAAAATTATAAGACAGAAGAGAATAAATAAAATAGTTACAGCATTAAATTATACAAATGGGAAAGTAAAAAGTGTAAGGAAAAAGAATTATACATAAATGAATATATGTAATTGATTATTATAATTTAGAATTAATTAAGTTTGAAATTGAGTACTTGTTGGTTGTTGGTTTCTTAAGTACTTCAAATTTATATATTTTATGATTATTTTTTTTATCGACTAATTTTTTTATTAATTAGATGATGCGGTTGTTATTATATATATATATATATATATATATATATATATATATATATATATATATATATATATATATATATATATATATATATTGTCACCTTCTTACTTATCTCCAATTCTTAAAAAAATGAGAAGTTTTGTAATTAATATAAATAATTATTAGTATATTTAGAATATAATTATTAGAAGAAATAGTTTAATAATTATATTCTAATAATATTTTAAATAATTATATTTTATTTAATACTTGAATCCTTGAATAATGATTAATTTTAGTGACAATAAATAGTTAATTACTACTAATTTAGATATCAATTTATAAATTAAAAATTATTGATAAATAAAATAGTTTTGAAAAATTATAATTGGTAACTAAATAGTTTTATTATGAATTGATTACTAAAAAAATCCTTGAATAATGACCGATTTAGTGATAAAAATAATTAATTACTATGGTGGCTAATTTAGATATCAATTTATATTATAAACTAAAATAGTTTATATATATATATATATATATATATATATAAATTGGTCTCTAAATTAGTAATTAAAATAGCTTCTATTATGAATTAGTCTTTAATTTGGTCACTAACATTAGTTATCAAGATTTTATCTAGAGAATGAATTGGTCTCTAATTAAGAAATTAATCTCTAAATTGGTCTATCCACACCTTTTGTCATTAAAATTGGTATTATGTAAGAGTTTTCTTGTAATGCATCATTAGTTGAGATAAATATAGTTAATTATTACCCATTAAGATTAAATGTATAAATTGTATATTAAATATTTTTAATGCAAAACTTAAAACATAATTATTATTTAAGTGAATCATATTAGTTTATTATTATTGTTAATTTATTATTCGTAGTAACCATCCTTAATTTCTAAAACTTAACATTTTAGAAATTGAAATTTATGCTTTAAATATGAAAGTAATCATCTTTATGTATAATTGAAATCTATTTTATTTTAAGAATATTTTTTTAACGTAAAATCTTTTTAACTAGTCTTGAGCGAAACTTTATTAGTATTATTGTGTAAGTGTAACATTACATAACATTCTTTTTTTTTCCTACTTTTCTTTCTTTTTCTTAAAATAAAGAAATACAAAAATGTAAAATGCTTATAATATAATTAATGTACGTTTGTTATTTATTATTAATAATACATTATTTTGTAAATATATGTGATTATTGTAACACTCCGGATTAGTAAACTACTCTTCTAATTTGAAGTATTTTAAATTTCACATTAAGTCCAATAACTAAATAACTAAATAGTAGATGGCTATGTATTAAAATATGCCACATAAGTTCCGTAATAACTTTTCTTAAACATAAATATATTCTAGATTTGGAGGAAATCGGTAATACATAAAAGAAACTATACATAAGCAACTCATATATATCTATATTATTCCTGAACTATTTTACTATTGAGGATTTTTACTTGCACTTTTTTCTCTTTATGTATAATATACGATCATTGCAGATGGATAATCTCTTTATGTATAACATATAATCATTGCAGATGGATAAACTGCAAAAAAAAAAAACAAGGATAAGCAAGAGTTATTAAAATTATAATAATAGTTCATCATTATGACAATAACAAAAGATCATACATATAATTGTTTTCACATATCAAATTTATAACACAAATCAAGAAAATGCTACAACTATAAAGATTCTCACGGTGTTCCCTCGATATGTACACGTAGACTCACAATTCTACGTGAAAAAGGGTTTCCCTTGACTCTAATGAGTATTTTTATCCTCTGTCCAAATAAAAAACAATACCAATTTAGTCAAAATGATTCATTAGATGTTAGAGATATATTTGGTTTTTATATTATAATTTTTTGTTATAATTTTCTATTATGTTATTATTTTCTGTTGCTTGTATTTTGTCTTTATATACAAGCATAATTCACTTATGTAATTAACTCATTCTCATATTTTCAATAAAGTATCTCTCTTCCAACCCTCCCTTAACTGATGATATTAGATGAAATATACCTTCCACATCTTTCGCCCTTTGCCACTTTACCTCTGATGAGTTTTGTTTCTCCTCACCCTATATTTCTGCATCTTGAAAAAAAAAGAAATGATGTATTTATTCTTTTATATCTCTTTCTTGTTAATAACAATTATCAACCATATGAAAATCTGATTGTACAATTTTTCAGCAATGGAAATTTGTTTGTACAATTTTCTAATCTGATTATATTGCATGTCTGTACAAGGTTCTCCAATTTCTCAAGGTTTTCTCCAATTTCTTAAGGTTCTCCATTCTCAATCTCTTAGGGATCTCTATCTCTCAATGATCTCCATCTGACTATGTTCCAAACTTGTTACTTTTAAGTTTGACTTTCATAATTTTCATGCCCACCTGGAGAGGGGTGTTAGAGATACTTTTGATATCTTTCCGTTATTATCTTCTGTTGCTTGTATTTTCTCTTTATATACAAGCATAATTCACTCATGTAACTAACACATTCTCATATTTTTAATAAAGTATTTCGGATGTCACTGTCTAGATCCAACCCAAAATTCACAACTAAGAGAATTCAACAACTTAAAACACAGATCGATGGATTCAAAACATGCAATACACCAACATTCAATTCACATATTGATAAACAATTAATTCATACCTAAACAATAAATAATTGCAAGAAAATTTTATTGTTACTAATATTTTTGTGCAATATTAATTTGAGAGTTAAATGTTATCTTTGGATAAACAATTTATTGTACATTTATTTTATTGATTACAAATTATTTTATTTCTAAAATCAAATTTATTACAATTGACTCTTAAGTATCTCTCTTCTACCTATACATACCCCTTTTTGCATGGGAAATACACACAACAAAAAAGTATAGTTCATATAAAATTGTTCTCTCTTCTTCTCTATATTATCTTTTAAAACAATGGTTGTTGTATCTTGGACGATCTGACTGGTTGTTGTATCTTGAGAGAGAAATGCACAAAAAATTGTTTTGCCCTATGCACCCAAGGGCTTTTATATCTAAGAACAACGCTCCGCCCTTAACCCAAACTATTTCTATTACTTTCTTCAATTATAATTGTATGATATTTTTCTTTTATTTGTTTGACTGAATCTTTTATATATATATATATATATATATATATATATATATTAATAATTTTATTTTTTATTTTTTATTGCTTAATTTTATATTTTATTATTTATTAACATTATAATTTATAATATATATATATATATATATATAATTTAATTTTCATAAATAAAATATATTGCATATAATTTAAAAAAAAAAAATGGGGGAGGGGGGCATGCCCTCCTACGGATCAACTAAGATCCGCCTTGATGCCACAAATATGATGTGCAACCAATGGGCAATGGATTATTAGATAAACTTCATCATTTATAACATCTTTCTCACACTTTATAAGAAAAAAGAATGATCAAATATGCAAACTCATTGGAAATAACCTTCCTTTTTAGTAGTTGATCACGCATTTGAATGTTGTTATACAAGACTTTTTAGACAAATACAATTATTCTTTTACGATGTTTTAACTTCCAACAAGAGAAACTTTACGATTACTTTTCAATTATAAATCATCTAACCAAGACTCCTCCTACGACAAACATACTCTTTTCTTAGGAATCAACCACCATCCATTAAAACACGATCCGTGATAAGCTAATTTTAGAGATAATTAAAGTTTTATAACATAAATGGTGTAATCATAATATTAATGTGTAAATAATGATTATTCATTAGCTTGCAATATTATTAAAGCAAATAAACACCCTTATGTGGATTCAGGAGATCATTTTAGAAAATGGAAAAAAACAAGAAATAGAATAATGAAACGTGAAGTTGTTTATATTAAAACAATATGAGAGTAGAAATGAATACAAAGGGAAGATAAATTTCTTCGTTATTTAATTATTTTTATTATTAAAAATTATAATAATTAAATATTTCTTCTAATTCATATTTTTTGTTTTTTTTTCTCTTTTAAAAATGATGATTATCTTCACATTTTTTTTTCAAATAAATTTCTTATATAATAAATATTTTGTATTTTTTGAGTCAAATCAATTCCAATTTTTTCATGTTTCATCAATTTCATAGTGTAAATACAAGCAAAGCATTAATAAGACAGACAGTTGACAGAAATTTAAGAATGTTTTATAGATGGATTTAGATATTTCACACAGTCGTTAAAATAAAAAAGCAATTCATGATTTAGGATTTTTTTTTTAAACAATAAATAATTTAAATGAATTCTTGTATAAATGATTAAGCGAGCTTTATATTTACTTCGCATCAGAAGGAAACTATTATCTTATCAACATCGGTATCAAGATGAAGCATAGATATGAATATTTTATACGTTCGGGTTTTTAGAATTATTATATCTTTATATTATTTAGTATGTTTTCAAAAAATATTTACAAAGTTCTTAATATTTTAATATTAGACGAGTTAAATTTCATAAGAAAATAATTATATTACCTTCACAAACTAACTATACATATACAATCGCGTGTGTGCGCGTGTGTGCATGTGTGTGTTAAGTTAAATTAAAACTTTTGATGACGTAACTATTTGAAATTATAAGCTTAAATAATTAAAATTAAGTTTTTTTTCTAATGATTCATTGAAATTAAAATATGTTGGTCCAAATTTAATTTTTTTCCCTAAGCCTAATTCTTTAAGCAAATTTTCATTTTATTGAACAATTTAGGAAGATAGAAAAAAAAAATGTTCATCCACAGCTATACAGTTTCGAGGCTTGATGCTATAAAACTTACCGATATACAGTAGCAATTTGTTCATTTATTTGGTTCTGAGCAGTTTATTGTGTATGATAATTATGATAAGGTATCAAATGCCTGAGCCTCACGTGCTACCTTAATGAATACATCTTCCAATGTGGTGTCAACTAAACCCCATGCACAAACACTGAACTTTCTCTTTGCAACATCAACAGCTTGGAACACATCTGATATTCTTACATCCTCTTTTGGCAGCTCAAACTTCTGAGTACCCGACAGATGGTATATCTTGTTGGCATTTGGGGTGAGTTTCTGCACCATGTTCTCCACATCTTTTTCATGCTCTGAAGATGTTGTCACTGTCAACACGTAGGTTCCTCCATACCTTGCTTTAAGCTATAAGAAACCAACAGAAATAGCTAGTGTTATAAGAAAAATAAAAGTCTACATAAATCTGCATTTTCTACTTTGCAGTTAGAGAATAAGCAGTTACATTCAAAGCTGCCTCCATGAATCATGTAACGACAAATGAAAGTAAAATGCCTTGTGCAGTCTATGGGTTTTCTATAAATTGCATAGATTTAACAGATTTATTTGAAAAAAAAAAATTGACACAGCTAATCATTTGAGCAACAATGTTACCTCTTTTGCATTTCCTACACACTGCAAGCTGCCATTGACAAAAATGCCCAATCGATCACATAAGGCCTCTGCCTCTTCCATGGAATGTGCTGAGGACATGAAACCAATATTTGTCAATATATATGAAGAGAGATCATTTTATTGTGAGACATAAACAAGTTGAGCATTCTATATCATGTATACACCAAGGAGAGTAATGTGATATAAAATCAAAATCCTAAGAGTGAGAGAATACTGGTGAGAATGATTGCACGGTTCTGTTTTGCATGCTTGACGACATTCCATAAGCTTTTTCTTGAGGCAGGGTCTAATCCGGAACTTGGTTCATCCATGTAAACAACCTTAACAAATTTTGCACATACAGAATTAACGAAACATGACTTGAATCTTCAAAGAAAAATTATCAGAATGAATTGAAATCTAAAACATACTTTGGGATCCCCAATCAATGAAATTGCAACACTAAGCCTCCTCTTCATCCCTCCACTGTACTTTCCAACTTGTTTATCAGCAACTCCTCCGTGAAAAAGGTTTAAACCCTTCAAAGAGTCCTCTACTGCCTGCAGAAATAGATTGGTAGCTAAATTTACTAAAGTCTTTTGTTTAGACAAAGAGAAAGCTATTAGGTTTTTGTTTAAATTTAGAAAGTTAAGATTGAGATATTGTTAGTATTTGATTTTTTGTTATATTTTTGTTTTATATTCAGATTTTTTTCTAGGAATAAAAGATGGTTTAAGCTCCTTTACATAATACATCCTTTACCCTTCTAAAATATATTTTCTAACCATAAAAACAAAACAAATTGGTATAAGAGCTATCTTGCTAGGGATTTGCAAGATTGAGTGAGTCTATCCATAATTCTTAAACCTAAACACAAGCCTGATATTCTTAGAAGAAATCATAAAGGTTCATCAATTCCAATTCCACTTTCATTATTTGACACTAAATACTAACAATGGAAGCCCATCTTGATGCTTGCGATCTATGGGAAGTTGTTGAAGGTGTGTATGAAGCTCCAATCATATGAGATAATTCAACGATTGGTCAAATCAAAATTCAGAAAGAGAGGAAGGGAGAAAAAAAGGTCAAAAGCAAGAACAACCTTGTTTGCTGCAGGATCATCCACTATGTTGATCAGAAAAATGTCGCTCAAAATATCCAATTAGAATTGAGAGTTTTTGAAGCACAAGTACCATAGAAATGAAAAGATGAAAGGATTACAAGTGTTGAACTAGATCCAAGAATTTGAGATGCAAATAATGAAGGAATCATAAACAAATAAGAAATACTCCGACAATAGAAATGTTGGAAAAATTCAACAGGGGAATTATCAAGCATTACTCTAGAATAGTTGTTGAATGCACCACATGCACAAGAGTGGCGCAACTAAATACCCTTAAGTCCTAAATAATAATAATAATAATAAGTTATTGTTATAACAGCATAATTTCTCTCAAACTAAATTACTCGCGCTGAGCAACTAAGACTTTTAAGTCTGCCATAAAAAAGTTGGTGCTCTCTAATAATTGACATGTCCTAAATAATAATAATAATAATCTTATTAATAAGACATGATTTCTCTGAAATTAACTTACTTGCGTCAGGACTGAGCCTCTAAGATTTTTTAGTCTGCCATAAAAAAGTAGGTGCTCTCTACCTGTCAAGCTGTCCCACAGCAAGCTACAGTATAGAGAAAAAAATAAGTTAAATTTTTTTACTTGTTAGAAGTTTGATTTTAGAGAAAAAAAAAATAGAGGAATTTTCAACTTACTCATGTTGTGGACATACACCCATGGTAGTATATATTCCACCCATTTGAGTTCTTATGTCCAAGCCTTGAACAAATGCCCTACCAGAGGTTGGTTTTGTGAGACCAATCATCTATAAACACAGAAAAGCTAATTACATTTATGACTTCAAGAGAAAAATAATGAATTTAGCCCATTAGAGGTCTATTCGTAGGGTAGTTTTAAACTTGTTTTGTTTTCTTGTGTACACATCGTAAGGTAGTTTTAAACTTGTTTTCAATTCGCAAAGTAGTTTTGGGAATGCAAGCAAATTCTAATGTACATATCGGTTGGACAATTATAACTCACCATATTGATAAAAGAGGTCTTCCCAGCTCCATTGGGACCGAGCATACCAAAGCATTCCCCATGAGGCACAGAAAGGAACAACCCTCTTACTGCAAATTTATCTGGATTTCCATCCCTCCCTGGATAGACTTTTCTTAGATCGTCACATAAAATTGCATGATTAATAGTTGGTTCAAGTAGCAGCTCCTCCACCTTCTCCTTCTGAAAAGGAAGAAAGCAATTAACACCTTATGCATGCAACTCAGTCTCAACATATTGAGTACATCAGTACAACCAAACTTGTAACACATACATGAGTTCTTTAAGATAAAATACAAGCTTTTATTTTGTGTGCATAATATCATTATTTTGTGTACATCAGTTACTTTTAAGAGACAAATGAAATCTTTATTTTGTGTGCATAATAGTATTATCATGGTTTAAATATAGTGTCACATGCCTTGTTATTAGTCTCAACATTTGTTTCCATATTTAATTTAATTAGGATTACAAGTCTTCCATTAGTGTAAATAGAACTAGAAATTTTTTCTTTTATATAACATCAATCTCATTGAAACACGCATGGTGGGTCATATCATATTAAGTTATTAATTTTACCATATTCAGTCTCTATTCTGGAGTTATGAAATATTTTGTGGAGTTATGGAAAGATATTATTGAGTGATGAGATATTATCAACATTGTAGTTTTAATTATGACAATAAAGATATTGGAGATATTGAATTATTATTCTAGGGAGATAGAGCTCTATATATATATATATATATAGACTCTCTTGTAATGGTTTACTATCAATTGAATTGAATCAATTTTCTTCTCTTAAGTGTTCAAGTATTTTCAACCTTGTGCAACATGATACTACTTGTTGCTGAGGTGGCACAATTACATCAATTTCTAAAAAACTAACATATGAAAGACAGCTCTTGATAGACCTTAGTTTACTCATTTTAATAATCCAGATGAACTCATAATATAAGTACATTACAAATTTATTTAATAGGAAATAATATTCACCTCTTGGATGACATCAGGTTTCTCCATTTGAGAGAATTCTTTTGACACCTCCATTTGGGTGTCAAGCTTTTGGAAAGGAGACTTTTTCTGAAATCCTTTCAATAAGAAAAGAGGACATTTTCTACTTCCTGATGACAAAACTTGATCAATGTAGAAGGCAGCAAAAAGTATCACAATCCACTCAGCAAACATGATAATTAAGACCTCTTTCATGCCATTAGTGCTTTCACTCAGACTATGCCACTTCATACCATCAGTCCCCCTTCTATTCCCTTGAATGGAAAATTGTGCTAACTCATATAACCCTCGGTATAAAGCAAACCCAGGATACAACTCCATAAGAATTATCCACCCTCCTGAAGAAACAACATAGAAAATTGTTAGGCTAGAATATTAGAAACTTACAGCAAAGGATATCAAAATTCTAAAATGATATCAAAGGATATTCATATAATTGTTGTTGAGTTGAGTCTATCAAACCAATTGTTATCAATCCATCACCAAACCACCCCGAAAAGTCTAGTCTTCTAAACTTGATAGTCTGTATGTCTAGTCCTGAGTGTGTTGGAGATTCAAAATTTACTACTGATATAGTAAAAATATTAAAGGACAACCCATGTTTCAATAGCCAGCTTGAGGATTGAGTTAGATTAAAACCCAAACTCTAAATAAATGTTGTAAATAACATTTTATTAGGATAAAAGTATCTTCAAGATCTTCGTTTTAACATAAAGGATTTTAACATTTTCCTATTTATTTTACCATATTTTGTTTCTTAATTTTAGAAAGATTGATTATTACAGTAGAGAAGCTAAAAATGTAATTTAAATGATTGTTACAGTAAAATCATTTTCTTGTTTTCCTATGTAGTTTGAGTTGGTAGTAGAGCTTCTGCGTGCAAACAAAGAAACAACCATATGACTTTGTTGTCAAATAAAGATGATCACAACACTAGATCATCTTGATAAAGGAGCCACCACCAGTAACTGGAACATGTAACCCACAAACTAATTTTGAGGACACCCACTCACCAACTCTGCCACTAATAGAGTTGTCAGATATCCCTGAGTTTGTTTCTGAGGGACTGTGACTACCATTTGCCTTCATTTTGAGTAGATATAAGTTTTTCGGTTATCTTGCCAAAGAAGTTGCCTTTTTTAATCAGGTCTATAACATTGTTTCTTTTTATAATGTCTAAAGTAAAATTCATCCTTTGGGGTCTTAAAGTTGTTCCAAAAGTAGTGGATCCTAAATGGTTTGTTGGCTTTCACTGAGGACATATTACATTAAGAGGATTTTCAAGGGGTGGTTAAGGTTAGACCACATCAATGGTGGAGAACCGAGGTCAAATGAATCTAATTTTTTTGGAAGTTAGGATAATGAAGACTCATTGATTATGACTTGAATGTGGCATCCGATGATTTTTTAGATAAGTTGAAATTGTATGTTGTCTTCCTCTGGTAAAGAGATATATGAGACTTTCTCATTGAAGAAGGATTTTGTTGTCTGCTATGACATTGAGAATAGTCTTTAATACGAAATAAAGTTCTCTCTCCACATGGAAACATCACAAAATTGTGAAGATGTGTAAAGGAGATGTCATTATAGATGCTAAAGTTGTGGAATCATGATGAATCTTCAAATTCCTACATGGTCCTTAACTACCTGTTGGGTTTAGAATAAAATTAAATGAATTAGTCGTTGGAGTCTTAATAACAATTAATGAGTTAGCTATTGTGGGTAGTAAATGTACTAGCCGTTGTGGGAAGTTAGCGTATTAGCCGTTGTGAGTACAACAAACATAAAAATGAGTCTATAAATTGTATTGTTCATTGTATGAAAAACAACAATAACAAGAGGTGAATAAAGTTTTTTCACAAGTGAGGTTTATTGTCTACAAAGTGGTATCAAGAGCCAGTTAGCTTGAATGTCTGAGTGAAAAAAAGAGAGAGCTAAGTGTTTGAGAAAAAGAAGAGAGTGAGATGACCAGTCTTACAAATAGTGTATCCCTGCCAAAGTTGACAAAGGTTGTCAACTATGACAATTGGAATCTCAAAATAAAGGCTCTTAGCTCCCAAGAAAATTGAGAGGTGGTTGAAGATGGTTTCGACAAACCAGCCAACACTACAAATTGGTCAAATGCGTAGTTGAAGGTGCTGAAAGAAGCATGTGTGAAGGACAGGGCAACTTTGTACATTTTGTACCATGTTGTGGACGAGTCCAGCTTTGAGAAGATTGCAAGTGCTAAATCTTCAAAGAAGCGTGGGATATATTCATGAAGGCGCATAAGGGGATGACCGAGTGCGACTCCAAACACTTAGGGACGAATTAGAGAGCATGAAGATGAAAGAGACAGAAGGAGTAGCCGAGTACATAACTCGAGTTGAAACCGTGACGAACCAACTTGCTAGAAACGGAGAGACGTTGTCCGCTAGTCGAGTTGTGGAGAAGATTATGAGGTCATTGATAGAAGATTTTGACGGTGTGCACGACTGAAGAGTCCAAGAACCTATCAACGCTTACGGTTGAAGAGGTTGTTGGATCCCTTGAGGCACATGAGCAACAGAAAAAGAAGGCAGAGCCACTTGATCAACTACTCCAAATGAAGGAGAGGCTTAGAACACTCAAGGTATAGGAAGATAACGAGGAGGTAGAGGAAGTGATCCTGGTGGTAGAAGCGGAAGACAAGAAGAAGAGAAAGAACAAAATTGGCGTAGAAGAGGACGAGGACCATAGGGAGGTCGATCAAGCAACTCAATTGTTTAGTGCTACAAGTGTGGCAAGTATGACCATTATGCAAAGGATTATTACTCAGACAAGTGTTTCACGTGTGAAAAGGTCGGACATTTTTCCAAAGATTGTCAGTATGAGAGTGGAAAATAAGAGACAATAAACCTCACAGAAGAAGTTAAAGAAGAAGCGACATTGTTGATGATGGCGTATAGCTCGGGGGTCGACCACAAGCAAAGTGGACAACTCGGCAAGAAGACCGATTAGCATAGAGAATTTAGCAAGAAGGCTGAGTATAGTTGATCACTCGACCAAACAGTCACGTAACATGGATAGGTCGACAAGACAACTGAGTAGGTTGCATAGGCTAGTGAGACATGCAGATAACCCGGAGAGGCTGGTGGAGCGTGTAGATACCCCTGATAACATGGTGGAGCATGAGGCCAGCTCAATGTGGCGCCTACATAGCTCGGTTAAGTCGATGGAGCAAGTGGAGTACTCAGATAGCTTGGTGGATCATGTGAAAAACTCAAGTAGCTCGAAATTTGAAGAAGAGCTTGTAATCCAAAGGTTAGAGATTACAAAAGGTGAGTTGCAACAAAGAGTTGAAGAGGAGGTTAGAGGTAATGCAATTTTACAAACAAGCTTAGAGAGAAGGAAGCAGACTTTGCAAAAGTGGCGCTTGGAACTTGAACAAGATGTTACAAGTTTGAAAAAACAGTTGCAAGTAGAGATGGATCTGAGAGCTGCACTAAAGGTGTAAGATGAGAAGCGACGACTTGCAATGGATGAGGAAATATATGTGATTGAGCGCAACAATATGTGAAAATCTTCTGATCCCTCAAAAGGAGGTCAGCCTATTGACAAAAATCTGGTTAAGAACGAATTGGCTCCTAGGATAGTAAGGAACCCAATGAGTAACAAGTTGGCCAAAGAAAAGAACAAGTTGGCCAAAGAGAGGAACAAGTCGAGCAAAGAGAAGATCAAGTCGAGTACGAAGAGAGTAGAGAACAAGCAGATTACAGTAAAGAGGAGTCGTCCATGAAGAGAGCAAAGAACTTAGCTATTCATGAAAGGGTCAAGCACAATGTGAGAAGGATTATTGCACGTGGAAAGTTGGGATGGAGAACAGAGGAACCGAGATGAAAGATAAGAGAAGCATTTAAGTTTACAGGAGAGTTTTGTTGGATTTAGAATAAACATAAATGAAGTAGTTGTTGGGGTCTTAATAGCAGTTAATGAGTTAGCCATTATAAGTAGTTAATGTACTAACCGTTGTGGGAAGTTAGTGTACTAGCCGTTTACAGTCGTTGTGAGTACAATAGACAGAAAAATGAGTCTATAAATTGTATTGTTCATTGTATGAAAAACAATAACAAGAGGTGAATGAAGTTTTTTCACAAGTGAGGTTTATTGTCTACATAACCCAATTAGGGTACAAATCTTTCAAAGAGAGAAGTTGTCACAACCATCAAAAGTCCTTTTATTGTAAGGGGAGAAGAAACCCAAGGGGCTATTATGCTTGATGGAGGAATCTCCAGCATAGGTTTTGCCATGACAACAAGGATAGGGATCCTCAAGAAATCAAACGTTGGAGAGGATTTCTTAGAAAAAGGCAGTCGTGGAGAGAATATAGTCCGTACTATAAAAGATTTGAGCACACTGAGAAAACATGCTTCAAACTCCACAGGAGAGCTTTTGCACGCATGAGAGACAACATAGGAACCTCATAGAAATGGGCAAGCCATACTACCTAAAAACATAAAGAAACAAATAAACCCATTGCTCCACCTTAACTAAATCTTGATATGAAAGCCTACAAGGAGGAACTTGATTGTCTTAGAACAATTATTGAAATAATGAATAAGCCTTCTCTATCATGTACCTAATTCACGAAGAAACATGAGTTCATTCAATATTGTTAGCCCTCTTGATTCAAGAGCTACAAACTACAAACCACATGACTCCATTTCCAATGCTCTTCAACTCATACATGCCAAAACGACTAGAGAATAACTTATTACAATTGTGAATGGCAATAGAATACCCATATGTAGATAAGAGAATATAATTTCAGAACCATCTATTGTAGTAAATGAGGTTTTATATGTTCCACAAGTAGCCAATAATCTTATCTCATTTAAAAACTTACAAAAGATTTTAACCACTCAGTAATATTTTTCTCCACTCATCATAAAAGACTTGGACATACCTTCTCAATTTTTTGTTCCCTTAATTGTTTACCAAAGAATCCGTTGAATCTTTCGAATGTGATATTTGTTAATTGTCAAATTGGCATTAGTAATAATAAAAGTAATCCCCCATTTAACTTAATTTTACTCTTGTGTTTGGGGACCTCTCTTGGAATTTATCTATAAAAAGAAACTGATTTATTACATTTATTGAGATTGTGCCCATGTCACATGAACCTATATTGTGATAAGGTTTGGGTGTGAGCATCTTGCTAATGGTCAAGGGGTTAATTTTTGGCTGGATAAATGGTTGGCTATTCCTGTAGTTGACTGGTTGGGACTCACAGTTATTCATTTAATCAAGTAGTTGGAGGCTAAGGTAGCAAACTTTATTTCAAATAGATCATGATCTATACCTAATGCTACTAGTTCCAAAATTTTCGCTCTAACTACTACAATCTATGATTTAGTGTTACCTAAGTTTGATATTGAGGTTTCATTTCGATGGAATAATTTTTCTGGAGCACAAGTTTGAAGAAAATTATTCCTCCATCAATCACATGATTAGCCACAATATGATTATGTTTCTTGTCATCTTTGCGGTGTTGATGTTCAAACAACAAAAAAACTGTTTTTGAATGCACCTTTGCAAAAAAGTCTCTTGGCTTGGCTTAGCACATCTTTCTAGAGCCACATTCTAGCTAATTCTATACCTCTTCTATTCTTTGTTTCTTGCAAAGATTCTAGAGAAATCAAGCCAAGACTGTTATATAGGCTTCTTTATTTGGTGTTATGAAAGTTATATGGACAACTAGGAACAAGATCTGTTTTGATAATCTTAACTATCCTATATCAGAATTAAACACAAGATTTATGTTGAGGTCAATCAGACTGGAAATTGGTATATTGGTTTATGAAATCTAAGGTGCAAGAGCATTATTCATAAAAGTTTTGGAGCATACACACATCCTAGGAAGGTTGCATCCTGTGTTCCTTTTTTTTTTCCTTCCTCCTCATTCTCATTGATTTACATGTAATAATGGGGCAGCTAAAAGTTCTACTAGTGTATCTAGGGTAGGGGGTACTATTAGAAATCATCATGCTTTAGTTGTCGGTTGTTTCTCTTAATGGTGTTCATAATGTTCTATATGTAGAGGCGGTGGCTGTGATTCTGGCTTTGGAATTGCAATTTTCAAAGGACGAACAAAACTTTGGATTGAGAGTGACTCTCTACTTGTTATTCAAACTTAGTCCAATACTTCTATTATTCTTCATGATCTTTATTTACAAAATTGACTAGGGAGATTAGGTTTGCACCCACTTACATATTATAATTTGGTCACATTTTTAGTCCAAGCGGGATCTTCTTCAACACACCATCTCAAGTTGAGGACTATCTTGAGCATGAGACTAGAAATTTGGGGTGGTCTAGTAGTAACCCGATAGTGAGTGCACAATGGACCCAACACACCTTACTAGGTTAAGCTCAAATACCTACCCCATAAAATTGGCTTATATTTGTGTCCACTTTTATGCTATTATTTAACCAAATCTCTAGTTGATATGGAATCTCCAACATATGTAATGGATGATTGAATTGTTTTGTAAATAGAATAATGTGTGTTTATTTTTCACTTATTTTTAGAGAGGGTAATCAATGTACTGATAAACTTGCAAAGTTTGACACTAGATCTCAAGGTTAGAATCGGTGGGATAGTGTCCCCAACTTTATTTGTCTTGAGTTTTTCAAGGATGGATTTGATTTACATTTCTATAGGGTTAGGGGTGTTGCATATGAATGGTGTTGTTTATGGTGCCAACATAGTTGGGATGACAAATAACTAAGCGATGCCTTAGAATCCTCATTTCTAATAAGAAAAAAATTGCCAATAAGAACATAAAATTATGTATGAAAACCAATAGAATAACCCAAAATGGATATGATCACCGACCATTAACTTACTTGGAAATGATGTATTTTGAACAAAGAATCGGAAAAGAAAGCCACCTAATAACCCGGTTCCAAAGACACCTATATATGCAGTTACTGCAATTATCAAGAACACAAATTACTCATTAATAATTAGATCTAAGAAAAGAAAATAGTAATACACCCATTTTTATGAATTACATAAACTGATAAAAGTAGTTATCATGAAACCTGTTGCAGTCTTGACATTTGAAAACATGGTAGCCACCAAAAATGCTAGCGCAATTTGTAAGTTTATATAGATAAAATAAAATACAAATTGGATGCTGTAGTCATTGACTGTGAAGATTTTTAATCCTGAGAATAAAGTCAAAAGCATTAAAGAAAATGGGAAAATCTGAAGAGGAATAAAGTCAATAGTTATATTCTTACCTAAGAGTGAGCCAAATATCACAAAGCACAACATGTAAATTACTGATATGACAAGAAAATAACCATATGAAATCATCCAGTATGGCCTATCACCAAGACCATGCATTTTCATCATGATTCGTAATTTTTGTTGCTTCTCATATACTAATGATGTCAAAATAACCTGCACAAACATAAAGAGCTTATTAAATTTAACATTTAAATGTATTATAGAAGGAAAGATCTAGGGCTACAGATAAGAAACTTTCAACATAAAGCATGTATCTTTTACCAGGTTTGATGTAAAGGTATTAAAGCAAAGAAAAGGAATTACATATGTTTTATATTGATATGGGAAAGGCATATGATTAATTACTACGAGAAATACTGCAGAAAGGCTCTAAGGTGATTGCATTATTTATATTCAAACCATACAAGACATATACAATGGGGGTAACTATTGGTGTAAGAACACTAGAAAGCAAAACTAAGGGATTTTCCTATAAGGATAAAGATCACATCAAGCATTAGCCTTGAATCCAGTTTAATTTAGTTTCGGACGTAATTATTGGGGTCATACATAAAATTATCCGTAATTATATGCATTTTGTGGATAACATAATTTCGATTGAGGTTTTAATTAAAAAGATTAACTTCGAACTTGCTCAGAAGGTAAGCTTTGGAATCAAAGAGTTCTTGATTGAGTCTCAGTAAGACGAACCATATGTATTTCAATTTAAGAAAAAACCATAATTATAAAACTTGAGTTTTAACTCATAAAAGTGTACGTGTTTACGATCTCACACACCTTATCCAAGTTAACCCAATCACATAATCATTTTGAGCGGACTCAATGGACTTGATGTAACCTCACGCGAGCATGGCCAAACTTGTGAGCTCATGACTAAGTTAGCAAATTCAGCTGGTTTTTCTGGTTTAATTGAAAATGACATCACTTTGTGTCACTTTGCTTGCGAAAATAAGAGAAAGGAGAAGACCCATAATTAAGATTCTCTGCAATGCCCTTTTTTCGTTGTATCTCTTTGTTGCTACTCAAAGAAGTTGGTGATGAAGATATTGTTTATTCATGATGCCCATCTATCCGTTCACTTCTATGTTTATCGTGAATGTTCTAACATGTGTTTTGTGTAGCTGAAAAATAAGTTAGGTTACATAGCATTTATAGTTGGTACAACAATAGACGGTCTAGTAAACCTATGAACGAGTTAGCAATTTGTATGATTTGGTGATTTGAATTGAATTTAAATAAGTTGTAAATAATAAAATGTTTTCCAGATAAACAAATATAATGATATGTTGTCATAATGATTAGAATATATATTTTTCCTTGAACACAATTAAAGGTGTGGAAGGAACAACCTCTAAGAATACATGAGCAACTGGAACAAAAAACTTTACAAACCCTCATGAACAATGGAAGCACACCCATGATTTCTTGGACTATGATTTTGCGAAGAGGTTTGGATGGAAGGATAATGAGACTGAATTGTCAACAATTGAGGTAGCTTGGGGAAGAAGCTTAAAGGTGCATGGTATGTGGAAGCATTTTAAATAGGGAATGCAGGCTGAACATTTTACCTACGATTTGAAGATATTGAGTTCCGCACGAATAATATGGTGTTTGGATTTAACTTGCTTAAAAGCATCAAGAATGCATTTTTGAACTATGATGCACTTGCCATGTAGGAAGATGCTTAAACTCCGACCCAAGACACCAAATAAATGTCAATTGATGGAATCTAAAAAGTTACAATCTGAAGATTTTGTGGGAGGGCAACTGCTGATGTTGGAACTAGTAAACTGTAGGGACAAACCAATTCAGTGCTTTTTGTTCACAAAAAGGTATTGATTGTATGAGCAATGAGCATCAATGGAGATAATCAGATGTAGGAATCCTCTTTTGTTGAGTAGTTTTTCGAAGGAATTTTAAAACTCTCGGATTTTACAGAAATTATCTTCCTCTTACCATCCTTCATGAGCCCTTGTATAAGAAAAAACCACCACTGCATATTCCCAATCTCCCAATGAATTTTGTTGTAGATTCACTTCACATAATATTAGTAGCAAGGAAAGTGGTGAGAGTTCATAAACGTCATTTACATCATATTTTTCAAGGTCCAATAGGGAATTTCATATGGGCGAGTGGGCCTGTTTCAAGTTTCCAGCAAGAAGCTTGCATAAACTTGCTCCGAGTACCGATAGAATTTCAGAAAACATAGGTACAACTGCCTACTTGCAGCATCCTAAAAAGTCTCTAACCCACTCAACATTTAATATTACAAGCATCCTCCCACTGATTGCCAACCAACCTAGTACTATATTTCCTGAAAAGATCTCAACAAAACATGCAAAGGAAGAAGGGTCATTTCATCACAATAATTTTGGTTCAGTGGCACAGTGTACCTAATGAGGAGGCGACATGGGTTCTTCTATTCAATTTTCAACAGTCATCCCCACTGTTTGAAATGCAAGACCCTTGAGGGCAAGGTCTTCTTTTCGGGAGAGGTATTGATATGTAAATATAAATGAGATGTTAGTTAGTCAGCTAGTTAGATAGGATTTTAAAGCTATTGGGTACCAGCCTATAAATAAGGTAGTATTGTTATATTTTATACAGACTAAATATAAAATGAGATTGAGTGATAATAACATAAGTGTAGTGCACGATTCTTGGTCTTTGTTCCTCTCATCTTTCCTCCCTCAATTTGGTTCTCTTTCCGCACCTAAATTCTATATCATATTTCAAAAGTCAAAGTTAACCAACAGCAACTATTTATGCAATAAATGATGGTATCATCCTCTCATTGCTCTTAACTTTTCTTAGTTGTTATAGACAACTCAATTCATAGCTCATGTGTATAGATATATATTCACTTACAGGAAAAAGTTGCAAGATGACCCATGTAAAGAACAGAGAGCCCACGATAGAAGATATGTCAAGCCTAAAAATGGTCTCAGGTTTTGGCATTTCCTTTACAAACTCAAAAATTATTTTGGTTCCGGGTCCAAGCAGAAACTGCAGGTAGGAATTGGAAATCTGCATGCATATATTGTCAGATTCCTATTATAACCTGTCAAAGACCAAATACTACTAAAATAAGAAATGAAAAAATGTGTATTTCTGGAAATTACCATCATAACATAAGATCAATAATATTTACTGACAAAATTAACCTTGAAATTTTCAATACAAATACAGCCAGCGCATCATGAACATAGTTCCACTTCTTCTATTCAAATCATGCATTTTAAAAAAAAATGTAACGGTTAACCAAGTTTTTCTTCTTTAGGAGTATGTAGTTCCTTGGTGCAAATGTATTCCATCAATAATGAATTATGAATCAATGTGTTTTTTATGTTAAAACTAATACTATTGTTCAAAAGCCAACATAGTTGCAGTCACTGTAGGTGATACTGTCTTGAAAAGTACTACCTATAAAGGAGTTGACGCGAAATGTTGAGTGAAGCCACAATGAAACTGTCTCCTAGCAGGCAGAGGTGCAACACTGACTAGAGACGTGGCCTAAGTAATGCCGTATAATGTATTATGGGAAAACCTCACTTAAACTAATGTTGCAGTGTTGAGTTAAACTTTAAGTTCAAATTCTAAGACCTATGATAAAGAAAAATTTAAGATCATTACAAGCTAGCAAGTAGCACGTTCTTTTTATTTTATAAGCTCAGATTGATCTATCTGTTCATTCATTATATTGAATCAATGGTTAGGATAACTGCAAAGAGGATGAAACAATTAAAACGAGTTATATATACCAGATTTACAGAGCGAGGAATCCGCAACAATGCATTGGCACTAATTCCTGTGTCTTCTTGATAGTAGGTTGAGTTGTACCATATACCAACATTATATCTATTACCATTTGAATTTAGAAAATCAAAAGCTGCCAAAATAATAAAAATAAGTATTGTCTTCCACAAATTGCATGAATTGAAACATAGTGATAGTTAAGTACCTGAAACTATCTCATTGATTTGTCCCTCTGAGTTACCTCTTTGATAACCTTTGTATAGCTCACTGTTGATCTCAGTAGAACTATTACGCCATAAATTTTTAGCCAGAGCACATTTAATCTCTAGATTCAGGGAAAACAAATTCAATTAGTAAATATACTCTACATGTCAGATGCAGGCCCTAGTCAAGTCTAGAGAGAAATAAGATTGTGTATATAAAGTACCAGTTTACTCCATGAAAAAATATTCAAATAATTTCTGGGTGCATTTATTTGGCAAAACTGATCATAAGATTATTACCATTGAGCAACTGTTTCAAATGCATCATGAAGGTTGCACTTATTGTTTTATACTGAACTTTACACATTTTTATTACATTCATTTGATGGTTCCCCAAGCTTTTCCAAAAACATGGAAGAACATTTAGGTTCAAGCAAATAGCTACATGAATAAAATAGCAATCAAAACACTACCCCTCACCCCTCCAAAAAAAGAGGTACAAAAGTTTTGAAATATTCTCTAACAATCTGTCATTTACAACGATTCATCATCAAGCATACACCAACTAGCAAAACCATATGAACATATGATACCTACATCTACACAGTCCTTGGGAACCACCAAGAGTGACACAATGGATTACAAATTGACATTACAAAATAGCCATGAGGCGTGAACAGCGATGCCTAATGGTTCAATTTCCTGTTAACACAAGGTACATTGATAATACAAGGACGTTCCATACCATTGTTTGCTCCTGTCAGCGAGGGAAAGGAGAATCCAGAGTTCTCTGTTCCTGTGCAGTTTGTTTGTAAATAATAAATGGGGAGTTTCGAAGAGAAAGCAGGTTCAATAAAATTGTTCCTTCCAGGTTTTGATTCAGATCCCTATATCAACATCATTTTGACAACAGCAAACATCACACAAAAAAAAAAAAAAACACTTGCAAAAGCAGGAAAACTGAAATGTCACACTAAAATTAAGAATATATAATACGCAATACATACCCGAACAGTTTACTCTGCCATTCAATCACAAAATAAATTTGTTTGTAGATTTCTAATCACTTAACGATGTAAAAGCTCTTATAGGTATTCAGTGTAAAACCTTCCACACTAACCGTAGATGTCTGTAAATCTCTAAAACTAAAAAAAAAAAAAAAAAAAAAAAAAAAAAACATAAAAAAGTAATGTGTAAACAGTACACACTTCACCAATTGTGATATCATCGATCAATCACAAACGCCACACGTGGAAACTTTGCTGATTTTTCAACAATTATCTTAAACGTCACTTCTTCTAGCATCTTTTCTTATTAATAGACAGTGTAAAAGTCTTTGTATTCTTCGACGCATTGGAATTATTAAACTAAACTGAACAAAAAGACAATAACATACAACAAACTCACCAGTACATTCACGGCCAAACCAGCAAGGAAATTACTACCAAAATCACTTATACTCAGGGCACTCCGAAACATGTTCTCAGATACGCCTGTAAAAAAATGAACAAACACGTCACGAAAGAAAATCAGCAACAGAGCGAGAAACACAATGTGAACGGATCCATTACACCATACTCAGCGCAAAGGAGTGATTCTCTCCGGTGAAGAGCAGAGAAAGAGGACACGAGTCGGTTCTCCTGCACGATGCATCGGGCAAATCGAAAAAGGGAAGAAAACCGGTTCGCACAGCCCGGTTCGGGGGAGCAGGAAGTTGCAAGAGCGGTGGCCATTCGACGGGGTTGGGAATGGCGCACATGGCGGCTTGAAAGAAATCGGAATACTGGACCCCGCACCGCTTCTCTGACTCAGGGCACTGAGAGATTTTGGTTCTGTTGTCGGCACACACGCAGCCGCATTTGAATTTGCTTTTATTCAATTGCGTGTCGAATAAGAGTTGGAGCAGGAAAAGCAACAAGCATAGCACCACCGGGACCAGAATCAGCCGAAGGTTGGTTTTCACATTCCGTTTCTTGGAAATATGAGAAAATCAAACATCAACATAATTTCATGCGATAGAGTAATCATAGAAAGAAAGAAAGAAAGAGAGAGAGAAAAAGGGAAAGCGAGTAGTGGAACCTGAAAGGTAATGTTCTTGAGAAGAAGCGCGTTTGCTTGAGTGGAGAAGCTAGCAGAAGCAGAATTTGCCATAAGTTTGGTGTGTGAAGAGCGTAGACTGAATAATGGAAGCGTGTTTGTTGGTGGTGCTGTTTGATTTCACGACAGTGTCTGTCTTTGTGGGAGGGAAATACGAGAATGATATTATGACGTTACATATATACAGTGAATTCTTGGTAATATCTCGCTCGCTCAATCGTCGAGGTTCACCTTTTTAATTTTTTATTTAATTAAATACGGTTTTTCTTCTAACAGTAAATTTTAACTAAATTTATATTATAGATTTTGATTTTTTACTAAAAGATATTAATTAAATGAGATTTTATATTCAAGATATTAAGGGAATAACTGAAAGTGGTTTAAAGTATATTATTGTTAATTAAATCTTCACAATAGAGAAAAATTATTGTAATTAAATAAATTGATACTATCAATTAATTATAATCTGATAAATGAAGTACCGAAAGGTTTATTTATTTTATAACAACTATCTTAACGTTAGAAAATTAATTAATCAACACCTAACAACATTAAGATTAAAAGTGCATCTATGTTAAACTTGATTAAATAGGATAGTAAGGGGACGGTGGAGATGATTTTTGCTATTTCATACATATCTTCATAGAAAAAATACATATCATCCTCATATCAAAATCTAACGGATATATTCTCATATTCATACTTATACTTGTTTTTTTATTGTTTTAATGTTAATTAATTAAATTTTATAAAAAAATAAAAAATTACGATAAAGACAACATAATATATCATATATTTAATATTAAGAAAAGGAGTTGTTTTTTATATAAAATACTTAGAAAAAATTATAATTGCATAAATTTCAAATTAGAATACCAAATAAAATCTCATGAAAATCAAAGCATTTATTAAATTTGCAAATATTAATAAATCCTAGTTGATAAATTTTAAAAATATTTTTGAAAAAATATAAAAGGAAAATAAATATTCAAATTAAAATATATTTTAAATGTCTGTTTACTTCAATTTTTTAAATTCTAATGAATCTCTTTTTTATACTCTCATAAAAAATTATAATACAACACTTGATCAAAATCACGCGAAGAACAAATATTAAACTAATAATAATAAAAATTTAACATAAATCTTGTATATTTTGAAATTCAATATATGTTGGATGGTGATACAAAAAACATTCATGATAATTACATTAAATTTTTATATTATAATAAATAAAATTTATTTATTCAATTATAGTGACAAAATTATAGCATAATTATAATGAGTTAGGAAATAAAAAAAATTATATAAAATAAATTTAAATAGTATTCTACATGATAAAAATAAACAAATAAAAATATTAAAAAAATTATCAAATGTGTGTCTTAAAAACAATTTGAGAGATTATTGAATTAAATTGTACGAAGGTAAACAAATATATAATTAAGGGTATTATAAGATGAAAAATACCTTAGAGATCTAAGAAAACTTTTCAAATATCAATACAGTCAATGGTTGAGAAATAACACAAAATTGTTTTAACGAAACAAAAAAACAAAAAGGGTTCTTAAAATGAAACAAAAATAAATAATAATATATGTTATCTAGTAAAGGAAATGTTTATGTTATTAAACACTTAAATTGAGAGTTTTAAATATATATATTATGAATATTTTAATAATTTAAGCCGGGACGGGGATATGGCGGAGACAAATATTATGGCGGGTATAGGGACACAAATGAGATAGATATGTACATCCTTATACCCATCCCCAAACCCAATCGAAAATTCGGAAATTCTTCGTACCTATACTCATACCTAGTTAATGTTGAGATTTCCCGTCAAAACATTAACGGATTCAGACAATACCCACGAAAACAAGTTTATTTATCATCTCTACCGTAACTACCATGTTGTTCATATTTTACATAAATCATGTTTACCTTTTTAGAACTTAGAAGAAAACAAAAAAAAAATATATATATATATATATATATATATATATATATTTTTTTTTTATTATTTTGTAATAGAGTGAATTTATATTTTATTGCTGAAAATATTTTGTTTACGTCTCTATTATACTAAAGTAATAGATGATATAATTTTAAAAAATATAAAAAATAGGTAGTTTTGTAAGAATGATTAAACATATCAAAAGTAAACAATGAATAGCCTTGTATGTCAAATATAATGCAATCAATTTTACTTAATTATTTTCTTATGTTTATCTATATGTATTTATATATATATATATATATATATATATAT
>Ga0214543_1001575_pt1 | contig 44312 bp, 18 predicted proteins | sample CNSS2metaG_FD_160094 | JGI IMG/M metagenome (GOLD analysis project Ga0214543, IMG submission 160094) | Root nodule microbial communities from cowpea collected in UCLA plant growth center, Los Angeles, California, USA - CNSS2 | ecosystem: Host-associated > Plants > Roots > Nodule | place: USA...
AATTAGGCATTCGATGGACAAATTCAAACATTAGAACCAATTAATACAACCATTAGAAAAAAACGTTGATAATGTTTGGGAAGGTATAAGATACCTAAGTGTTGGCAATGACATTTTCACATGCAAGAAGCATGACGGTTTTAATTATCCAGTTCAACGTGGGGAAATGTTTTGTTTTTTTTTCCTGGAATCTATAAGACTAAACATTAACGTGCACAGATGGTGGCATTGGCAACCAAACCAGTTTAGGGCATTAGTCACTTTCAATGTCACTTTTCACCATTGTTGAAAGTTCATCTTTGTTTTCTATCTTCTTTTGTTTTTCTCCTTTTTTTTTTTCACAAAAACACCTCACATGATAATATATTTGATTGATAAAGCATAATTAAGAATTGAACCCTAAAGACATTGACCTAGTAAAATCTTGGACTTACACGAAAAATACTCCATCTTCCAATTAAGTCTTACTACTAGTATTTTCTTTCTCTAATCATATTTTTCTATTTCACCTTTATAAATATGAAAAAGGGTTAGATTGTTTATACATAAGAAGCATTTTAAATTACATAATCAGAAAAAAAACATTTTGGATTATACAATTTATTATTTAAAAAATTATGTCAAATTACACAATCTAAAAATGTATTTTAATTGTATAATTCAAAATACATTTTTTTTTGACTTAGAATATATTTTAAATTACACAAATCAAAATACATTTATACATTATACAATAAATAATATATTTGTACAATCTAAAATGCGTATATTTTTAAATCCAAAAATACATTTCATATTATATAAATAAATAATTCAAAACTCTTTTCTGATTTAAAATTGTATATTTTATTATACAATCCAAAACATCATATTGTGTAATTTAAAAATTTAGAACACATGTTCGGATCTAAAATTATATTATAAGATGTCCAATCCATAGTACATTTCAATATTTAAAAATCTAGAAAAGATGAAAATGATTCAAAGTATATTTTTAAAATCTATAATTCAAAAATTCTATTCATACACAATTTAAACGTTTTCAGCGCCCCGATAGAAATGTAAGAATAAATTATGGGATGGAGGAAAGAGCCTAACTATAATGTGCATTATTGCCCCTACAAAATCTGGACCAGTTTTTTAATAAATTACAACAACATTCATTGACCATAACAAGCTCACTTCTAGAATAAAAAACAATAATAATTAATAAAATTTAAAATATCTGAAAAATGAATATGTAAAAAAATAAAAAAAATAATATAAATGTATGTTTGTATAGGGTTAGAGATTGGAGAAAATTAATTTAGCCTTCTTCTATTCCTCCATACGAACATTAGTATAGTGGAAAGGGTTGCATGGTAGGATTGTTGTTGATATTCAAATAGAAAATGATTTTTTATAATTTTGTTTTCTAACGGTGACACGTGTGGTTTGTTTTTGGTTTTGGCACAGATAAACCATAATCCAAGTGTGGTTTATTTTTAGTTTTGGAACAAATAAATCATAATCCAAAAGATCGAAATCTATGGTTTCTCTCAAATTAACCCCAAAAGTTGAATTTTTTGGTTGAGAAAACTGAATTCCAAGAATAAGAAACCTAAAAGCTTAAATCTTTGGGTGTGAGGTGTCATTGCAACAAACGAAAAATCAGGACATTCGTGTTTCTTGTTCCATTTTGTCCTTCATCTACGTTCATGTATCCAATTGCATTAGTGGTCGTGGATCTCCTTTTTTCGTGGTTGGGTTCAACACTTTTTCAATTTTCATTCGGTTTTTGGTGTTTTGGTTTGTTTTATTTTTTGTATTGTTGATGAGGAGTACAAAATGGAGAGTAAAGCACTTGAAATTGGTCATTGTAGTGAGGAGAAGAAGGTATATTTCATTTGACCTATGCATTTATTTTATTTTTTTTGAAATTGTTGAAGGACCTAAAATTATGATTGTTTATATAGATGTGTTTTCGTCATTCGTGCAAAGTGAAGTATGTTGGTGCTGAGAATGATAGATTAAGTGTGTAACAAAAATACTATATTGCAGACACAGAAGTTGTCTTACAGATGTGGGGATCAATAATGAAATAAGTGGGGAGTTAGGCGAGACTTTTGTACAACATGTGCATTAATGCAAAATTAGACCATAACATATTGTGTGCATAATGTTTACGTTGATGTAATGATGGACAAACAAAACAAAGGATTGGATGAACTGAGTTGTAAAGAAACTATCACATAAATTATGACATAGATGTGAGGATCCATGTGAAAATAAGTGGGGAGTTTATATTAGAGTTTTGCACAATTATTTAAAACACTTATAAATTTTAACTCACCATACTCAACGTGTTTAGAACAATGTACCAAACTAATTCCGTTCATTTCATAATGAAATTGAAAATCAGAAATTATAGATACCAATAATATAAAAGACTATCACACATGTTGTCTTACAGATGTGAGGACCATTGACGAAATAACTGGGAAGTTAAGTTATACTTTTCGTACAACATTTGGATTACTACAAAATTAGACCATACTAGGTTGTGTACGTAGTCTTTACATTGCTATAATGATGGACAAACATAACAAGGGATTGAATGTACTGATTTCTAAAAAAATTGCAAAATCAACTACAAATTTCTAAACGAATACCAACACAGATCGAGATTCACCAACCAAAACATTGACAATCCAACCAATGCCATCCACAACACCAATCGCTTGTTGAAAAAGTGCACTTCATTGGAATATGCTTTCTCTCCCAAAGCCCACAACTTTACAAAAGCAGAAGACGAATCAACAATGAAACTACACACAACTCCACTCAAAATCCACCCAATCGTGTGGACAAGATGGACCACTAGGCACAAAACTTCACTTCATTCAACTTTGATTTTTGTGGCCCAAAGGCAACAACTTTACGAACCTATAACACGAATCTTCAATGCCAGTAAAGAGAACCACACTCAAAATCCACCCTCGTCGTGGATGACACCAACGAGACGCCTTGTTTTTCACTCCCGTCAACCACGAAATGTTTTCGCTTCTCTCTTGCAAAGATAAAAATATTTTTGCCTCCAAAAAACAAACCACACATGGGAACGCAAAAAAGAAAAATGAAAAATGTAACTATTAATCGTAACTGCTATGATATGTCAGCGGTGTAAAAAATGTGTCAAAATTCTATGTCAAAATATCATTTTTGTATTGAAATATGATACAAAAATCTCACTTTGGGCTCCATAGAAAAAATGAAGAATATATCACCACATTTTCTATGAATGCACTATAATGATTTACTTGTGTCATTGGTTGAATGTTATTTTCAGTGAGTTAAGCTATATGTTCATTGATTCCATTTTATTCAAATTACCTGGTGGTCCTTTGTTGAAACATATTAATTAGACTTGCTTTTGTGATTTATACAATTTGGATTATTTTGAAGATGAAAATTATGCTAGGTTCTCAGAAAAAAAATTCAATGCAATTTGATGTCCATGCCATTAAAGATATATTTGGTTGACTAGTAATGCTCCCACAAAAGTAATGACAAATGGTATGTCTCATTTTTTTTATCTTAAAATGCTTTGATATCATAACTTGGTAATGGAAGACTTCTAATAATGTGCAAATCTATTGGAAATTTTCGAGTGTAAGATGAATTAAAATAAATACTTATGGTGTAATGCTTGCTTGATAATATTAATTTTACCATCTTATATTAACAAAATTAACAAAATCAATTTTTTTCTAGCTTTTTGTCTAATTAATCTTCATTTTGATTTAGTTTTTTGTGAATGATTATATTTGGGTTACTTTAATCTAATTATACTATTAATCCCGATTATTTTATGTTTGATTTATGAACAAGAAACTTTTGTTTTGAGCCAAAGAATGTTGTACTCCAAAGATGTAGGAAGGAACAACCACAAGATGAAAGAATATATGAACATCAATGTTAGGTATCACTTGATCCACGTCCAGCACCACAAAACAAAGAGCCTAACCCAGCTCTTGGGGTGGCCAGTGTTTGACGGTGAAAGATTGGTGGCTCATGCGTACAGTTTTATATATATATATATATATATATATATATATATATATATATATATATATATATATATATATATATATATATATATATATATATATATATATATATATATATTGTGAATAATAAATATTGCAAAAGCAAGATGGTGTTTAATTTCATTTTGTTTGCTACATAAGAGAGTAGAATGTTAAATCATGAATTGATTTATTTGCTCTCTTTGCTTAAAGTGCCTTTACTTACCAGAAAAACCAAATTTCCTTCTTAGCTTAGCTATAATTACAACTCATAAAAGTCCTTATGATGTTAACATGCTTGTGAATGTTTTTAGCCTTGTTGCAACAAAAAGCAAAGTTAAATTGTGTGGAATTTGTGGTGGTAGAGAGCAAAACACACATCCTTATACACTAGTGTGCTTGATTGAAACACTTATTCTAGTGAGGAATGGTTCCTTTAGTTGATCAAGGAAAACACTTTTCCATGATTGTTGATCTCTCATAAAACTTTGCATATGTTCTAGTGGTTATTGCAATGTGAAGACCATAACTTAGGCTTATCAAAGAAACATATAGTCTCTTTAGACTTATTTTAAAGAAGAACAAGCATGAATGATATCTCAATTGATTGTATGATTTTGTTTATAAGTTGTTGGACCATTACGGATGAGATGTCTTTCTATGCCAAGTTACCTTTTGCTTAAGGACAAGTAAGGTTCTAAGTTTGGGAGAGTTGATAATGTGAGTTTTTACCATTATTTTAGCTATCTTATATTAAATAAATCAACTCTTCTCTAACTTTTAGCCTACTTAGTCTTCATTTTTAACTATCTTACATTATGGGGTTACTCTAATGTAAATATACCATTAATCCTCAATATTTTGTGTTTGATTTATGAATAAGAAGCTTTTGTTGTGAGCAAAAAAGATTGAAATTCAAAGAAGCAGGAAGAAGCAACCAAAGCATGAAAGAATAATGAATCATTGTTGGGCACCACTTGATCCACGCCCAATGCCACAAAAAGGGAGCCCAACCCAGTTCCAAGGGTGGTCAGCGTTGGGCAGTGAAAAGAGGGTGTTGGACACCACAAATATATGTGCATGACAACATTGGGTGCCAGTAAGGAAGCGCTAGACGGATACTAATGTCAATGTTGGTTGCCCAATGGTGGAGAACGTGCATTGGTCGTTGCATTGGTAGGGGTCACCCTTTTGGATAAGTGTAATAACGCCCAATGGTTGAGGACTAGCGCCGATTACTACTTTTGTTGAGGTGGCAAAGATTGCCCTATTTCTTCTTATTTGCTACAAGGAAATCTAACTTTTAGAGGCTTGGAGTTCGAAATATATGTTTTGGAGAGTTTGGATGGTTGTTAGGTCTTATGGGAACAACTTTTCTCCCTTTTTGTATCTCCATCTTTTTCCTTATTTCATTTTGTAATCTTGGTGTCTCTATGACAATGGAAAGTTAAATCCATTTTTTCGTGGGTAGTTTATTACTTGTACATACACTGCCAATGAGGTAACATTGCTCTTCCAAGATATGTTGTTTGTGTTGGTTTGTTCACAAGGAGCAAGGGAGAATATATTTATTGTTCCTCAACTTTATTGGGTACTCAAATTATCTTTATGCATAATTAATATGGGCAGCCTTGGACATTGAAAATCGACAAGTTTGGTTAGAGAATGACTTTTCTTTGTTATGCAAGGTGTTTTCTTCAATACAAATTGTTTCTCGATTTTTATGATGTGTTCTTTTGCACATATTTACTGTGCAAAGGAATTAGGAAGCGATGATTACAGTGTAATAATCATGTTCGTTTGGGGGTGAGAAGAGGAGTTTTGAAGCGATAAATAATGGGATTGCTCTGAAAACACATCTTGCTATATGTGTGATTATTTAAGAGTGACCAAGGAATATTTACCGAATTACCCTCGTATGAATTCATGTTTCGTGCACATGTTTGTGTCGTGGTGTGTTAAGTTTGTGGAAATAGAGAAAAGACCATCATTCATGGTGAAAAACCCTACCATTAATGAAGGATTAGTGACTGGTTAGGCCGGTCCATGGTGACGAAGATGTAGAAGACGAAATACTGGAACGATTCCAAAATATTGTAAAAGGAATGGAATCGTTATGGAGAGAGATGGAACCGATTCCATATTCTTGTGTAGTGTGGTTTGGAATGATTCCCTCCATCATGGATCGATTCCACGATTCCATAATGTGGTTTGGAATGATTCGATGGTTAAGTAACATGGTTTGGAACGATTCCCTCTACCATGGGTTAATTTTGTGCTTGTTTAGAATGATTCCTTCCACCATTGGAATGATTCCCTCTACCATGGATGATTTCATACTTGTTTAAAATGATTCCCTCCACCATGGAATGATTCCATTTCGAATGATTCCCTTGGTTTGGATCTGATTCCATGCAACTAATTTTTGACTTCTTGTTTTTGCAAGAATATTTAAATATTTAATTTTTTTCATACCAAATATATAGTATCTTTATTTTTTTTAAATTTCATTCATTGAAAAAAAATTATAAAAATAGTTCTAACTCATCTAAATACAATTTTATAGTACTTTTAACACCAAAAACAATTTGATAAACTTACTTTTATATCTATTAAAACTTTTTTTAATATGTCACATCAGTCAAATTACTCATAAACTTCACTCTTAAATCCACTCTACCATCATCACCTTCAAATCTCTTAAAAGAAACAATATCAACTCTACCTTCAAATCCACTTGATCCCTTCCTCACTACAAAAAATGTATTTTTTATTAGCGATTTTTTTCTGACAGCTAAATAAAATACTACAAATATTTACATTTCTATTAGTTTTATTTTACCGTCAAATTTTTTAATGTTATTTTAATTTTATATAATTAAATTTTAAATTTTTTATATTGAGATGTTAAATTTATATACAGTGAAAGCCCATTCCTCAATTTCACTTTAAAGTGTCTAAATGAGTGTTAGTTGAGAAATGTGGTCGAGGATTTGTTACCTTTGAAGATGATAACCGATGACATCATTCGAGCTTCACGTTTTTTTGTCCTAGATTCACATTTTGAAGGTAGATTTTCTTCTTTCTGTTCCTCTTTATTTTTGGAACCCTAAACCAATTGATTATGCTATTAGTTTGCTTTATCCATTTTCATTAGCATAAGGTCTCTTGATTTAATGGAAATTTTTGTCGTGGTGGAAGGAAAAGTTGTAGAGGTTCGATCTAGAATTGAAATCGTACAGGGTTAAGCTCAAGAAGCAATTACCTCGTTAGAACATTGTTGAGATATTTATCTATGTTCTTCATTTACTATTTTGGATCTTGTATTAGAAATTTATGAAGCTAGAATTCTAAATATTTTTTGTTCTCTAGGCAATATGCATATATTTAAGTTGAAAACTGTTAAGTTCTATAAGTAAAATAGGGAGTGACATATATATACCCAACGGGCAACAACAGCCCTATTTGCTTCTAGACCATAGTTCACTTCACAATTTCCTTAGAATATATACATAGGATAAGAAAAAGATGGAGGAATGGTCACGTCTCGTCTGTTTCTTGAAATCATGCTAGCACATTTTTAACATCACCAAGATTTTCTAATGAAAAAGTAACCAACACTAGCTTCGAAAAACCATAATTTACAAAATGGAAAGTATATAAATTAAACTAATTTTAGTGTTGGTAGAAGGTGTTGTTTTTCTAAGCATTTATAATGCCGAAGATCAGGTACTTTGTGTCAACTCAATTTTGTCCGGTTAATAAAAATAATTAACTAAAAAATTAATTTTAAAAAGAAAAAAAGAAAAAAAAAACATTATATAAAAAAGGGGGGGGGTCAACATTAATTTGGACGTGTATATAGATGCCCCTTTTTTTTTATTTTGTCTTACTTTTTATTTATTTTGTTTTGTTTTATTTCTATGCTATTTTTCCTTATCTTATTTTAATTTCAAATTTTATTTTATTTCATTTTCACACCATTTTGTTTTTCTGCTCTTAAAAAAAATAATAAAATATATAAAATAAAAAAATAATAATGAAAGTCATTTGACTTGACTCTGCCATGCAAAATATGGCCAGATTCATACGTTATCTTGTTATTGGGGGGTTTTTGGACACAAAAAGAAGAAAGGTTGGGTATTGGTGTATCACTGTGGCAGGAACCAGGGGAGGCAGTCTGAGCATAGCAGTGCAACTATGACTAAAGTGCAATGGTCCACACATAAGCAAAAGGGGGAAAACAAATCGGGGCGTTCTCACAAGATCACAGAGGGAAGAGCAACAAAGCAAGAAAAAAAAGACACTTCCTGCAGTGAAAAGAAAAAGGAGCAACACGAGTGAAGGAGCAAGAGGTAAGTAACGATGCCGTAAATATGAACTGAAATGTATGTAACTTGTGGTGCATCATTAAATAAGCGAGTATGATGTTCTGTTGTATTATGTTCTTTTGCTTGTTGATTCATGTGCATGTATCTGTGAAAGCCATTGTGATATGTTGTAACCTCCATCTCCATTTACAATGTCCCTGTGTCATCTAAAATAATAATAATAATAAAAAAAAAGAACCAGAATCCAACCATAGCAACTAACATCAGCGTCACGTAATACACTCCATTCGCCTTCACATGATAACCCAGAACCCAAAACCAGTTTCATCAACCTCGCCGCCGGCGATTCGGAGGTCTTGACGGTGGAGTGTGGCCGCGCGATGGTGGCAGACCCAATCGCGGTGGCTGGCACGGTGGTGACGAGCCTCAAAGTGGTCGCGCACCTTTCTTTCTCGCAGAAGGGGATAGTCGAGCACCGGCGGCAGCGGCGTTCACGGCGGTGGTCATAGACGCTGCGGTAGCGGCGTTCACGGTGGTGGTCATAGATGCTGCGGCAGCGGCGTTCACGGCAGTGGTCACAGACGCTGCCAGTGGCGTTCACGGCGGTGGTCATAGTCACCGTCTCGCACGCGGGAAGAAGAAGCAAGGAAGAGAAGCGACTCAGGGGGTTTGGTTCTTGCCGACGACATTGCCGATGGTGGCTGGCGTCGACGGCGTGGCCTCTCGCTGGTGGCGGGAGGTGCGGTGGCGGCACGGACGGTGTGGTGTGCGGTGATGGGAAGAAGAGATGCAGTAGAGAAGACATTAGGTTAATTAGGTTTTAATGTGTCTTAGGAAAATTGGATCAGCCCCTTTTGCTCCACGCACCCCTTTCTTTCGGCCTCCACACCCCTCCGCTACCACATGCACCACTTTCTTTTTTTATCTCATTCACATGTTTATCATTTCTTTTCTTCGCGCACCTCCGTTTATGATAACCCTGCACCCCCGTCGCCTTGTTTTTTGTTTGTTGGGCTTTTGCTGCATTTTTACTTCCTTGCGCACCTCCACAATTACTAATTCCGCACCCCTTCATACACTTTGTACTATTTTGAATTTGTTTTATATTTTACTAGCCACACCACCACCTTTAATAAACACACCCCATTTACTTCATATACCTCCCACTAATCACTCACACACCCCGATATTTTGTTTTCCACTTTCATCCTTCTTAATTAAATTATTTCTTTTTATGTATTTATTTATTTTTTATGTTTATTATTATTATTTATTTATTTTCGTTCATTTATTTATTTTATTTTTATTATTTATTTTATTTTTATTATTTTATTATTTTATTATTTTTTTGTATATTTTGTATTTTTTTTGTATTTTTTTATTTTCATTATCCTAAAAAACCAAATATTTGAAAATTATTAAAAATTACAAAAAGAATCTAAAAAATGAAAAATGTTCTCTTTCACTTTTCTTGTGTCTGTCCTGTCATTTGCACCGTGTGACACCCGTTTTCAAAAAATATCAAAATAATTCTCTTTTAATTTTTGTTGTGTCTGTCCGGCCGCTCGCGCGGTGTGGCACTTTCTTCCAAATAATTTAAAAAATACTAAAAATAATTTTCTTTCCTTTTCAGTGTCTGTCCGACCGCTCGCATCATGTGACACATATTTTCAAGTAATTCAAAAATACAAAAAAAATACAAAATTCTCAAAATAACAAAATATCAACATTTTCCAACAAATATCTTTTAAAGAACTAAGTAACCCTGATTTCTCATTTTGAATGAGAATACGTAGGACCAAGGTCAATCCTTGTCGGGCCCAAAAAAATTAAAAAAATATATTTCTGTTTCTTTTTTAGCATTTTTGTCTTATTATTTTGGGAGAAAATTAATATTTTGAAAACCACATCAACTTTGCATTTTAATTAAAGGTATCGCCCTTGGGCGGGCGCAGTAGGGTGCTAACACCTTCCCTACGCGTAACCGACTCCCGAATCCAAAATATGGTTTTTCGCAGACTTGTCTTATCTTTATGGTTTTCCATAGTTTTCCAGAATAACTATGATGGCGACTCCTAAATCTTTTTTAAACCCGTTTTCTTTTTTGAGTTGTCTTCCCGTCGCGATTTTGGTTGCGACACTTTGCTTTTGGCATTTATATTACCCAAGAGTATACAAATAAACTATTTTTAGTTTTAAGAAAATAATAACCTAAACTTTCATAGCTATATAGAAAGGCATCAACCGTAAAATTTATACAACATAGTAAAGAGAAATTAGCTAAAAGTACCTAAGCTAGCAAAATATGAGGTTCACCGATAAGTGGATCTCGAAATGGTTCTTTTCAGCTTTCACAAAAATTACCCTGTCATATTTTTTTTTTGCTATTGCTCTAGATTTTTTTCTTTTCCCATTTTATACTTTTTTTTTCAGTAATGGACTTGGACTTGGAGGATTTTTCAAGTCCTTCAGAATTATTAGTATCAAGTGTCATGGCATTATCATTCTCATTAACATCCACATCACTGCCATCCTTATCATTTTCAAATTCCTCTTACAGCTCACCATCATGTATTTCCTCTTCTAGACCATCTTCATAATCAACCTCATCAGTACATTGTCGTTTTCTTTTTTGTGCATCTGATCCAAGATCTTCATACCCTTCAATGTCTTCAACAACACCATCTTCATCATCATCGTCATTATTTTTACCTTTTGTCTCTGATTCTGATCCATTGTCATGAGTATCTTTTGAGTTGTTTGAATAATTTGATTGTTGATATGTCTTGAATTTTTTTATGCCACTAATTTTAGAAAGCAATGCCATGTGACTTTCAATAGCATCCTCCAAGTCTTTCACAAAGAAAACTCTTAAAGTGTCATTCCAATCTTCATGGGTAATATCAGTGTATTTTGGATATTGATTAGGTTGATATAACTTCATCACAAGTTTATATATACTAAAAACCTGACCACCATGAACGGCTACTTGTACAACAATACAAATTTTAGAAATTATCATCTAACTTGAGATGAATGCTATGTCTACTTGTCAACAAAATTAAATAGGATGAACCTCATGGTTTGGTCGTTAAGGCTGAATCCAGCGCCCATCACTAGTCCTGATCATGCCCTTTTTTGCAACTTGTCTCTAGTTTGGTGGAATCATATGATGGTCTTTCAAGAAACACATCCCTTGTTCAACAGAGCAGAATCTCTACCACTCGCTATCACAAATCTTTCACCCTTTCCATGGTATCCACGCATCATCAACCATACAAAATCTCTTATGCCACAACAATAATTAATTGATTTTTCTTTCCACATCTTTATTACTACCCAAACCAATTATTATCGATAATGATTGATTTCATACATAACAAACAATTTTCATTATTTTTGTTTAGAAAAATTTGACAACTCTCGTTCATTTCAACATAGCTATTGTTCTAGTTAAGAGTCGTTTATCCATTTATTTTACTACAACATTATCTAAAGTGTACCAAAAACTAAATATGATCTAATAATACCTTTATTCAAATAAAATTTCATCGATCTCCTCCCTTCCTTCTATGTTTTGTACTTTGGAAAGTGGGATCTTCCATTTACAAGGCTCTAGATAGATCATCATGCACAGCCTCAGTCATATGAAAATATCAGTCATCTGGAATTTCCCTTTTATTATATGTATTTGTTTGGTTGCATGATTTCTGGTTTTGCCAAAGTAATTCAGACTGCTCATTGTTGTTCATTTTGTCCAGGATATTGAAGCAACAATTTATTGTGCAAAATGGCTTTCTATGGTTGGTGGATCTAACATAGGAGAACAAGTAAGATAAGTTTATGTGTCCATTATGAGCTCAAGTGTTTACTTCTGAAGCTCTTTTGTAATGTGATTTGACTGTTACTAAAATCAAGTTTTATTCCATTTCATTTTATTTTGATGTTGTTTGTCATTGTTTTCTAGCTAAACATTTAACTTTTTTAGTTTGAAAACATACATTCCATATAAAACCATTCATTAGGCTATATGTGTATGCAACAATGCAATCCTTTAAGGGAGTTGGTCATTGACGTGACATAAGAGCCTTTTAACCAAATTATTTAAAGTTCAATCCCCTTTCCATTCTAATTCAACATAAATTTCAGCACAATGTAGGGTGAACCTGCTTTGTCTATGCACAAGCCCAAATGGTTCTTGAGTGAGTGGGGGGTATGTTGGATATTCTTAAATTTTTGCATTTGGATTTTACTCAAACCTTTAAGGTGGTTCAAGGGGTGAGAGTTGCCTCCCCTTTATATATAATATCCAGTCACTCTAACATCTCAATTAATGTAATTTTGGATTTTCCCTAATAGTTATGCAACCAATCACAAGTTTTTGCCTTACAGTTTATAGTTTGAGTAAAGTTGGTCCTTGATAGCACACATATAACATCGTAACAAATTCTGAAGATACCTTTTTTCTACAAGTTCTGTGAAGTATTATGTTTGGACACTTATGTTTACTATTTTAGTGTTTACAACTTCTAATCTCATTGAGCCCCTATTTATATCCAATTATTTACAACTAGTTTTTTCTCCTTGAACTCAGCTACACAGATTTACTAATGGATAAGTCATGGATTGATATGCCACAAAATACTACTGGATATCTAGATGTGTTAAATAAGTTTCTAGACTTTGCATTTGAATACAGATCTGTCAATGGTACAATAAGGTGTCCTTGTCCTAGATGTCACTATAATAAATGGGAAACCAGAGACATTGTTTTTAACCACTTAATTTGTAAGAAGTTTCTAAAAAAATACAAAGTTTGGATTTGGCATGGAGAAACATATGACACAATGCAATCAAGAGATACAAATGTAGTAAATGTGCCATCACAAAATGAAAATCCGGTCATCGATAATGATAAATGATGTATTTGGGATGAATAAAAACGATAACGATGATGTGAATTATGATGTATATGAAGGACCTTATGAATTTGTAGAAACCATGCCAAATGAAGAATATATTGAGTTGCTTAGAGATTGTAACCAAGAGTTGTATGAAGGATGTCAAAAGTACTCAAAGTTGTCTTTTCTATTAAGGTTGTATCATATAAAATGTTTGTGTGGTATGACTAACAAGGTTATGATGATGATTTTAGAGTTATTAACAAACGCATTTGAATATGGAAAATTTTCTATTTCATTTTATGAGCCAAAGAAGGTGATACACAAGCTTGGTCTTAATTATACCAAGATAAATGTTTGCCCAAAAAATTTTATGTTGTACTAGGGAGAAGATGAAAAATTGGAGAATTGCAAATATTGTAATAAATCTAGATGGAAGAAATATTCATGCATTCCTTGTCTTTGAGTATGTTGGATTATAATGGCAATTGTATTTTACTATAGTTTGTGAATGAAATGTAGAAGAAATCAATATTCATGTGCACTTTTATATTTAAACGAGAAAATGACATAAGAAATGAGTCAAAGTGTTAATTCTAATGAAATCCTAGCTGATGATTGTGTTAGTAAAGTGTTGAGAAAGGATCATTCTGGATGTGTACGTTGCTTAGGACTAGGAGGTCTTCATAATGTTGCATTTCAATCCACCAATAGATTTAGTAATGCAGGGCACAATTTCTCAAATTCTGGTTCAACTGAAAGTTCTCAATTGAAAGAGGAAGTTATTAGTCTGAGGAAAAAGTTAGCAACTTTTGAAGAAAATTTAAAGACATTAAAAATGTCATGCTTGCATATATCCAAATTAAGGAAGGGCATATTCCTCATGAGTTGTGTGTCATGTTTGATAATGAGACTAATGTAATTGTAAGTGCTTTATAGTTTATGTGTATAATTTAATATCTTGTGTATTCTTTTTAAATATGTTAATATGATATGATTTTAAATTTTAATTTCACAGAATGAAGAGAGTGGTCAAGAACTGCCAACATCACGCGGAGGATCATCACTTGATAGTAATTTTCATGGAGTTTGAAGTACATGTTATGATATTCCAAGACTTAGTTAGATTAATTTGACTTATCTCTTACATATGTTAAGATTTTTTCAATCCTTCATTTTGCAATTTATAATTTGTAATTTGCATTGCAACATACTATTTCCTTGCTTATTGCCTAAAAGTATATGGGATTTTGTAGTGTTGTTTGGTGTAGTTAATGGTAGAGTTAATGAAAAATCTTGATCACTTTTTTATGGAGAAAAGAGAACATAATCCTGTTGATTAGGCAGGTAAATATTTGTAAAGAACATGTTGTCCAAGTTTCTTTCATTGACCTTACCCATGTAGAAAGACTTTCACATATATTTAATAATTTAATAAATAAGTAAATAGAGATTAGTATTTTCTGTAATAAATAAGTAAATAAAAAATAATTTTAAATAAAATAGATAAATAAAATATTGGTTAACATATGAATGAAAAACAATTACTAAATACTTTTAGAATATTAAAAAAATTTAAAAATATTTTAAACATTTTTTATAACTTTTAATTGTCAAAATATGATATATTTTATGACGATTTTTAACCGTCAAAATATGATATATTTTGTGGCAGTTTTTAACTGTCAAAATACGTTATATATTGTACCGGTTTTTTATCGTCAAAATATGATATATTTTGTAGCGGTTTTTAACTGTCAAAATATAATAAAATAAAAGTAAATTTTGTAGCGGTCTTTAACTGCTAGAATTTTTTTCTTTTTTGACAACAATACCAGCAATTAATTTTTTTTGTCATAAACTGTTTTTGACATGCGTAATTTTGACGATTTTTTAAACTGTCAAAAATTTTATTTGTGACACTTTTTAACCATTAAAATTTGTAATTTTAATCATCATAAATTTCTACTTTTTTTTTTTAGTGCCTCTCCCTCTCCTTTAAATCAATCTTTAAAAAAAAATACACCTTTAGAGACAAATGGAGCAAATGCATGAATTTATGCCATGATATAAAATTTAAGTGCACTCATATTCTTATATTTTTAGAGATGAGAATCGTTATGCAAATAAATTGATTGTCATTGATTTAGAAAATAAAATAGCTTATAAATGATATTCTTTGTGTCATCTAGTTTTTTTTCTTTATTTTTATTATAATAGGTATCAATTACGTTTAAAGTTGTTTAAAGTTTTTGTTTGGAGATTTCTCTTGTATTTCTTGCTATAAGAGTTTTTTTTATTCCCACATATTTTTTATTTTTATCTTTCTTTTAATAAATTTAACCATGGACGTGATTTTTTTATAAAGAAAACAATAATAAGAATTAAAAAAAATAATTTATACGAATAATAATCTTTATTAAATATGTTATTATATTTTCAAAATGTAAATTTTTTAAAATCAATTAATAAAAAATAACTCATTCAAAATTAATTTATTAATATTTTAATCATATTTTTTTAATTTTTTTAAATTTTAATTAAGGTACAACGGATATGAATATTTAGGATATGAATATTTATTTATAATATTTATTTTCTATTTATCGTAGATTTTATTTATGGACATCCACAAATACCAATTTTATTGAAATATGGATTTTGTTGATATGATGATATCGTCATTAGATTTATTTATGTTCTTATCTTGGTTTAGTTTAATTTTAATAATTATGATTTAAATGAGAGTTGCAATTGACCCACAAAAAGTAATCATCCTAACTTTGGTACGGTTTCTTGTCAATTTGAGTATGATTTCAATTTCTTTTTTCTATTGTTATCTAATATCACATTTGTTATTAGGTTTGGAATAATGAATGATAGGAAGATGAAAGAGAGTTATGTATTGACACTTGTCATGTTAACTTATTTCCTCTTTTGTGCAGTGATGTATAATGATTCAACAAAAGTGGAATTTAGTTGTGGTAAGTGCATTTAGCTTCAATAAATAATTAGTTTATTTGGCACGTGTCTAGGTGGTGAAGTTTACGTGAAAGCTGAAAATTAACACATGATTTTAGTTTCCTTGGGTTAGCACCATTTTTCATGGAAATGCGTGTGTCAACTTTTTGGTATTAAAACGAGTATTAGCTCAATATGGTAGCACTTTATTATTACTTTGTGAAGTACACACATCACAAATAATTTATTTCCTTTAACAATTAGCTAACTTATTTATTTGTTAACAATTTGAGACAAAACTACAATTAAGAATTATATTGTTGAACAAATCGAATAATACTTAAAAGGTTAAGAATTTAAGTATAAGTTGAAAATTACTCATTTATTATAAATTAAAAGTTTAAATAATTTATTAAAAAAACTCATAAATACATAATTTTTAGAATTTTAGTTAAAGATGATGACATACTCTTTTATATAAATTCATTTTATTCATTACTCTATCTTCTCATGCTTTTGTTGTATATATGGTATGAACTTTTTTTTCTATCCTCTCAATTTTATGATTACAAGATTCTTAAAAAAAAACATTTTATTAGGATATTAAAATGTGAAGTTAAAATCTCTGAGAAATGATGTTAAAAGTACATAGATGTAAGTAAAATAAGTTTAAATTTGATTAGATGGCTAGGTTATAAAATTTGTCAACTTTTGTTCAAATATTATTAGTTTTACTACATGGATTCTTGCATAAATATTATTACTTGTCATGAAAACATATTCTCATACTCACTCATTAATATTGCTTCCTAGAATGTTCTTTAAGATTTAGACATGGAAAAGGTTGATATCGACGATATTTGACATTAATAAATCCATCATTCCTAAGAACATGTGTTTTGATGCTAATAATTTTAGTTAGTGGAGAGTTTATGAGATTTAATGCTAAAAACATGCATGATAAAGAAAATGCGTTTACTTCATCACCATTTCTACATCATGCATATTTTTTTTAGTCAATTTTCACATTTTTTATTTCAATGAAATGCATTATGATTTATCACGTTGATGTTGATAAAAAAAAAAAAACCTTTGTCATGAAGTACATAAAAAAAAATTATCCTCGAAAATCATTTTACCAATAGAAAAATAAGATTAGTACAAGAATATAATGTGAAAACTCCAAATTCGAAGAAAAATCATAATAATTGTTTAATGACAACTAGAGAATAACATTATTTGAAAATTTATACAACCCATAAATAACTCTCCTATGTATTTGATCCCAAGTACACCTACACTCTCTACAACAAAAAATTAACCTAAACCTCAACATTTTACTTAGATGGATGCACCAAATGTGTAAAACCCTTTCATGACAAACATCATGGTTATCTTCCCATGAACTAGTTGGCAAAAAAATATTATTAACAATTCAATAATGTCCCAAGAATCGGGTTTTTTAACTCTTACCTTGGTTTTAGCTCAAACCCATCATTTTAGAAGGACCAATCATGATTAGTTTTTATATTTTCTCCATTGTACATATGAACCCTCTTATCAAATTATTTTCATCGACTATATGAAGTCTAATGATAGTGTTAGTAGTGGGTTTTAAGCCTATCTCTTCCCATGAACTAGTTGGCAAAAAAATATTATTAACAATTCAATAACGTCCCAAGAATCAGGTTTTTCCCCATCATTTTAGAAGGACCAATGGACCCTCTTATCAAATTATTTTCATCGACTATATGAAGACTAATGATAGTGTTAGTAGTGGGTGGTCCGTTAGTGACCCGATATCGGATGGAACAAAATGTCCAAGAAAGCTCGCTAGGATAGCCTCTAACCTGGCTCTAATACCATGTTAGTAGTGGGTTTTAAGCCTAACTCAACCCCATAAAACCGGCTTGTAAAGTGAGGTTTGCACCTCACTTATATATTGTGAATTGGCCTTATCTCTAGTCGATGTGGGACTTCCAACAGATAGTGTTAGACTAAGAAGGGATATTAAATAAATAATATTTCTTCTCCTTTTTCTAGTACTAGAAATTTCTGGATATAATGCTTATCATTAGACAAAATAGTTACATTTGATAGTCAGGATGTAACTATTTATACGTAAGAGTGTAGAGTGTAAGAGTCTAAGTATCAAGTCTAACATAATAGGATAATTGATATACCCTAAAATATAATCTAGTTCAACAAATTATAGAAATTTTGAAATTATCTTTTCTTAAAATTTATTTGAACATTTACAAGAATGGACAAACTTATTAAATTTTTGAATAACAAAATTTGGTTTATAATAGATAAAAATCATTGAAAGACCATAAATATATAAGATATAAAGAGAGATCAACAAAATAAATTCTATACTAGTTCACTCGCACCAAGAAATACATCCAATTCTTTAGTCACACAAGCCAAGTTCATACTCTTATATCAAAGTTTGCAAACACACAAGCTAAACACTAAAAATACCTTTTAATCGATTAAAATATTGCCTATCACCAAGAAAAACTCTAATAAATATGGAGAAGCTTTCTGTTTGCAATATAAGAGAAAACTTATAATGGTATCCTAATAAGCTAAATCAACCTAAAATAAGTCAAAGTCTTCATGGGTCATTGCAAATCTTCAAATTTTTTAAGAGAATCCAAATGAATCCCAAAAGAATATTAGTTTTGGTATATTTACACGAGCGTGTGTTCTATTATTACTCCAATACAATTTTTTTTTATTGAAAACATATTAATAAGTGTAACTTGGTAAATTAATTAGTATTTTACCTTAAAAAAAACTTCAATATGTTATTATTAAGTATTTTGGGTGGTATATCTCATTTGGGAAGTTGCATTACAAAGTCTTCTTTCAAGGATTGTTAAAACATTCACAACATCTTGTAATTTAAAAAAACAAGTGACAAAAGCATTAAAAATAACAAATATACATGTAGTATAAATATATAGACCATTCTATATTACCTAAAAGAAGGAGAGATTATTCAAAGAGTCTGATGAAAATATAAATTATAATTTTCTTGAATTTTAAATATATTATAAAAGTAACCACTTAAATATCATTTAAAAAAACAATAGTGTGATTATGAGAGAACCTAACTTAATTAGTTGAGTTTCTTACATTGAATTTGCTATATATGAAATTAAATACTTAATCAAGTGAAATTACTTATCCACTTAGTTTTAGACCAAATTTAAATCAGAACTCTTATGAGTAACCAACTACTTAATTAATAAACAAAAATATACAAAAATATGGTATTATGATCAATAAGCAAAAGAACAACTATCACATCACATGTTTCTCAAGTATACACTTTAGTACAATTTTCTTCATACAATTTTAAACAATGATGGACTAATTTAATAAATATCAATGTACTTTCTCGATTAAGTCGATCATTTAATTCTAATAATATTAACACAAACATTGACATTAAAATCAAAGGTAAGTGATATAAATTTAAAACAAAGAACTTATCAAAATTTAGTCAAATTGAAGAATGTATAAAATGTAAAAAATAATGTAAAAAATAATATCAAACAAGATTAAATTCTGACAATCATTACTTCTTTCCTAACAGAAAATTTGTTTTTTTAACTGAGAAATAATTAAATGTATTAAGATTATTATATTTTATTAGTTAATTTATTATCTAATTAATTATATTATAATTAAGAGTATATAAATATCATGAAAATATTAACTGCATATATTCATAATATTCTAATTTGTTGAAGAAACCAAATTAAAAATATTAACTTACAAAAAAAACTAACTAATGTTATATAAATGGGTTATGATCCAATAGGAGAGTAGCTATTATAATTTCTGTTTCTTTCTCTTCCTCGTCATAAAAGAACAAAAGAAATTAAGAAAAAAACTTCATTGTTTTACAATTGAGATCGGAGATCAGATACAATGGTCAATCCAGGTACCTTTCTGTTTAGTTTTTCAATATATTAAAAATTGTTTAATTGAGTGTATAGTTTATTGCTCTTTTATATTTTCATAATGTAACACTCTTGTATTCTTTTTTTTTTTCTTTCACATTCCTACTTCTACTATACCTTGCTGAACTACACAATACCATTGTACCCACCCACTTTTCTCCTCATTCTCTCCTTTCTCAACCTCTATTGAATCAAAAGAAAAGAAACATAAAGTTAAGATACTCTCATTGGTCATTACAATTTCTTTTGCGAAATTTCTTATCTTAGCTCTGTGAGGCTGAAATCCATGTATTGGCTGTGGCAGAAAAGAGGTGTAAAGAGGGTATCACAAAATTTTCTAGGACAAACACAATAAAAAATATATTTCTCACGGTAACAGGTGTTGGAACATCCCAAGACAACCTTAACTTGCCATCATATGCTTCCATGTGGACTGTAGCACCAGAAATTACCCTTATACCCTTCCCAACAGGACCAATAACAGCTCATTCAGTAACCCACTAGAGATAAATTAAAAAACAGAAAAAAAAAAGAAAAAAAAAAATTGAAAAAGAAAGGAAAGAAAGAAACAAACAAAGAAACTGGCGTTTGTCAGCGAGAGAGATCAGAGAGAGAGAAAGTAAAAGTCAAATAAAAAGCAGCATATGGACCAGTCAATGCTGGTGACTCACTTCCCAAGGCACCAATCTCCAGTCTCATTCTCCACACGTCGCCTCACCATCCTGTGACGTTATCATTCTCCCTACCCGCACTGCCCGTTCTGCCCGAGCCCCTATTAGGTAAGTACCCAAGTACACCCTTCACCCCTTTACCCACACGCTTTCTTTCACTCTCTCTCTTCCATCTTCTTTCTCTCTCTAGAGTCTCGCACTTTCCCTCTTCTCACATCCAAAGGCGGCTCCCAATTCGTTCCTTCCTTCGATTGTTCCTCTTTGGCATTTTTTCTTCGGCTGGATCCGATTCTTCCAATTCCAATTTCCAGAACTCAGTCCTTGTTAGGGTTTCGCGGAAGCATGGTTGTAGAGCTAGGGTTTTGCGCGGATCTAGGGTTTCGCCGGTTCTGAGGGCTTTGGGTGTGGAATTAGGAGGGGATTTGATGGTACGCGTTGGGGAAAATGCAAGGCTATGCATGGACGTGGAGGTGAGAAGGGCACTCGGCACATGTGGAAAGCCCCCACACGTGACTCGACTCTGAACGCTGATGTTTCTTCGTCTTCTTCGTCGACAGTGAAGTCATTCTTTAAGGTATTGTAATTGGGGTCACGATTGTGTGTTAAGTTTTCGATTTCTTCCCTGTAAGGAAGGGTGTACATGTATGTCTGACAGCGATTGTGTGTTAAGTTTTCGATTTCTTCCCTGCAAGGAAGGGTGTACATGTATGTCTGACTGTGTACTGATGTGAAAATAAAGTGTAGGTTTTTTGATGAGCATGCTCTGTGTATTATGTGTCTATAGCACGGAACTGCTGCTGAATTCAGACAGAAAGGGCTGAATTTGGAACCAAAGGCTTGAATTCGGAACCAAAATGCCTTTAAAAAGTTCATTTTCGAATAATCAATAATCAAGAATTTAGGATTAGAGTTTTATTTATTTATTAGAGGATGTATACTTCTCAACTAGTACCATTAAATGGAATGGATCATGTTTCTTGACATTACTACAAGAGGTTGATTTTTAATTGTTCTAATTTCTAATTTCTAATGGAATGGATTATATGTCTTGCCATTTCTAATTTTTAATTGTAGCCATGCGATTTTGATATTTGGTTAACGATTGTTTCCTCACTGATAGTTTTGTGTATCTGTTTGTTACTCCCCTCCATTTAAGTCTGTCATTATGCACGGAAGTTTTACTGTTTCAAATTGTTACTTCTGTAAATCGTGAAAGTGTTCTTGTTATTGCTTTATGTTTCTAACTTGTATTATTGTCTTTTAGTATTTCTAGTTGTTAAAGGGTAACAATGTACCAGAAGGATAAAATAGTCTGTCTGACTTGTATTTCACTAAAATGGACAGTATATAATGACTTCCTTTAAACATCTACTACTTTGAAAAGATGAACGAACTGATTTATTGGTTTTTCGGTTTATTACACTGTGTTAAAGTAAACTGCTTTTACAAAACGTAATTAAATGAGAAATTATCAATTGATTCCATTGGTAAGTCTGTCTGTTTTACTCTATTATTTGGTAAGTCCACATATTTTGTCATTGATTGAAAGGACCAATGAGTTATGTAGTCAGGTGTGGGTTTTTTGGCCTATAACTAGGCAGAGAAATATATCCTTTGAGTTTAGGCTCGGGCCCTTTTCTGTAAAGATCTATGAGCTCCTTTGTAAATTTATTGAAATTATCCGTTCTTGGTTTAGATCATGCTGCTGTGCTTTGGACTTATTTTGGGTGTTTAGTGGTGATTTCTTGCTTCTTTAATTAAACTTATTTTAATTCTAATGCCAAAGAAGAACGTGTGCTTGTGAATATTCTTTTTAAGGAAGCAGCTCCTAATAAGTGTAAGATAAAATATTCGGAATACCTAATATGACTTATTCTAAATGCGAAGCACTGAGACATTATGTTTATGTTGATTGAATTCAAATAGTTCGCTAAGGATTCCTTGTCTTCTCAAATCATAGGACCGTCGCAAAATTAGTGTTGGTGAATGTGCTCTCTTCAAACCATCTGAAGATCGCCCACCATATATTGGTATAATTCGTTATCTGACAATTGGCAAAGATAAAAAATTGAAGTTTGGTGTTAGTTGGCTCTATCGATCTATTGAAGTAAAACTCAGCAAGGGCGTGCCTTTGGAGGCTGCTCCAAACGAAGTCTTCTACACCTTCCATAAGGATGAGATTGATGCTGAAGCACTGCTCCATCCTTGTAAAGTTGCATTTCTTCCTAAGGGGGCAGAACTTCAACCAGGGATTTCTTCATTTTTGTGCAGGAGGGTTTATGACATTGCAAACAAGTGTTTATGGTGGTTAAATGATCAAGATTATATTAATGTAAGTTTCTTCTTTCATATGTTCCCTTCTGTTATGATTTTTTTTGGTGGTGCTCAGTCTTTTCTCAGCTTATTTTGTCCTCATCATCCCAGGATTGTCAAGAAGAAGTAGATAAACTATTATACAGGAATTGTGTAGAAATGCATGCAACAGTGCAGCCGGGTGGCCGTTCTCCTAAGCCTATGAGTAGTCCAACATCAACATCTCAACTAAAATCTGCTTCAGATAGTGTCCAGAACAGTACTTCTTCCTTTCCTTCTCACATTAAGGGGAGGAAAAGGGAAAGGGCAGATCAAGGCTCTGAGTCTGCCAAGCGAGAACGATCAATAAAAACTGAGGATGGGGATTCTGGTAATTTCAGGCATGATAACTTTTTCAAGACAGAGATTGCAAAAATTACTGAGAAGGGAGGGCTTGTTGATGGTGAAGGAGTTGAAAAATTAGTGCAGCTGATGGTTCCTGATAGAAATGAGAAGAAAATAGATTTAGCTAGCCGGTCATTGCTTGCAGCTGTCGTTGCAGCAACAGATAAGTTAGATTGTCTTAGTCAGTTTGTGCAGCAAAGGGGTTTGCCTGTATTTGATGAATGGCTCCAAGAGGTCCATAAAGGGAAGATTGGTGACGGTGATAAATCTGCAGAGGAATTTCTGTTGGTATTGCTTCGGGCACTTGATAAACTTCCAGTAAATCTTCAGGCTTTACAAACATGCAACATTGGAAAATCTGTGAATCATCTGCGAAGTCACAAAAATGCTGAAATTCAGAGGAAAGCAAGAGGTTTAGTTGATACATGGAAGAAACGTGTTGAAGCTGAAATGAATATAAATGATGCAAAGTCTGGTTCAGGTCCCAATGTCCACTGGCCTGCCAAATCACGTCCTTCTGATGTTGGTCAAGGTGGGAATAGACATTCAGGTGCATCATCAGATGTTGCCATGAAGAGTTCAGTTACGCAGCTTTCTGCTTCCAAGACCACCTCTGTGAAGGTTGTCCAGGGAGAGAATATTACTAGATCTGCATCAACATCTGCATTTCCAGGGCCTGCAAAATCAGTGCCGTCACCTGCAGCTGTGACTGCAAATTTAAAAGATGGTCAGCCTCGTATTGTTGCTGTCAATGGAGGTTCTGATCTTCCCATGGCAAATGTAAGGGATGAGAAAAGTTGTAGTTCTAGTCAATCTCACAACAACAGTCAATCTTGTTCTAGTGACCATGCTAAAACTGGAGGTCACTCTGTAAAGGAAGATGCCAGAAGCTCTACTGCAATGAGTGCGAATAAGATTTCTGGAGGCTCTTCACGACATCGAAAATCCATTAATGGATTTTCAGGTTCATCTCCATCTGGAGGGCAAAGGGAAACTGGATCAAGCAGGAATTCCTCCTCGCACAAAAATATAACTTCAGAAAAGATATCTCAACCTGGATTAATGGATAAAGCAGTTGATGGAACTTCTCTTGAGGGTAATATTCCAAAGCTGATTGTTAAAATTCCAAATCAAGGTAGAAGTCCTGCACAAAGTGTCAGTGCTGGTTCTTTTGATGATCCTACAATCATGAATAGTCGAGCCTCATCTCCTGTTCTTCCCGAGAAGCATGATCAGTCTGATAACAGCCCAAAGGAAAAGAACGACCTTTATCGAGTAAATATTGGCTCAGATATTAATACTGAATCTTGGCAGAGTAATGATTTTAAGGAGGTATTGACTGGCTCTGATGAGGGTGATGGGTCACCTGCTGCAGTTACTGATGAAGAGCACTGTCGCACTGGCAATGATTGTAAGAAGGCATTGGAGGTATCAAAAGCTGCCTCATCATCATCTGGAAATGAAAATAAAGCTGGCAATTTGCAGGATGCTTCCTACAGCTCAATAAATGCTTTAATTGAAGGTGTTAAGTACTCTGAAGCTGATGATGGTGGAATGAATCTTCTTGCTAGTGTGGCTGCTGGAGAGATATTGAAATCTGAATTGTTAACTCCAGCTGGATCTCCAGAAAGAAACACACCTACTGTTGAACAGTCATGCACAGACAATGGTGTTAAGTGCTCTGAAGAAAATCTTGTTCGTGATGAATGCCACTCAAATAATGGTCTTGATGTTGAACATAAGAATCTGGCTTCTGTAACAGGTGATTTAGGGGCAAATGATGAAAGCGATTCTGATTTTCAAGCTTCTGGAGGGAAAGCTGCAAGAGAGCTAAATAAGCGTGTTAATGCATGTACTATGGATTTACAACAGGTTGCTGAAACTATGGAAAGCAAAGGAAAATTAAATGAAAAATCTGGACCTACTTCACTGGGTGGTTTTGCTGAAAGTTCTGTACAAGAAGCTGGAAATGGTGATGGAAGCAAGCAGCTACAGGAGGTTGTTCAGGGAGTGAATTCTGGCGAAATTCATGATAAGATCAATTGTGTTGCAGACGTTGAGGCAGAAGTATCTAAAAAATTGTCAAATACAGCTGTTGAAGTGGATGTACAGAGTGATAACTGTGCTGAAGGATCAAGTGGCAGTGGACAGACAGTTAAAAGGCCTCCTGCTATACTTGTTCAGTCTGATTTGGCAAGAGGAAAAGATGATAATGGACTCCATTCTTCTGGTTCTGGTGTTGACAAGGTTCCTAAAGACTGCCCTGAACGGGAATCTGACAAAACTGATGATGTTGATGCTGAGAATCATGTCAATCAGTCTAGAAGTAAAAGAAATGAGTCTGAAAGTGATTCCTTGACCATGCCTGAGAATAGAGGTACATGTTCTATTGTGACTGGTCTTGTTGCTGAACATGTAGAGGAGAATTTAGAAACAAAAATTGTTCGTGACCAACCTTCTAGAGAGGATCTTCCTGAAGATTCACCTGGTGTTGTTTCACAAGAAATCAATAAGCATCACGATTCTAAAAGGTTGAAGTTGACGTCCTCAGAAGCAGAGGAGGCTGAGGAGTGCACCTCTACCACTGCAGATGCTTCTTCCATGTCTGCTGCAGCTGTGTCAGATGCGGATGCAAAGGTCGAATTTGATTTAAATGAAGGGCTCAATGCAGATGATGGAAGATGTGAGTTCAATAGCATTGCCAATTCTGGATGTGCACCATCTGGTCGATTGATCAGTCCTGTCCCATTTCCTGCTTCATCTATCTCCTGTGGTATTCTTGCCCCAGTCACTTTGGCGTCTGCAGCTAAGGGGCACTTTGTGCCTCCTGAAGATTTATTGAGAAGTAAAGGGGAAATTGGTTGGAAGGGATCAGCTGCCACCAGTGCATTCAGGCCAGCTGAACCCAGGAAAGTTATGGAAATGCCTTTTGGTACATCAGCTACCCCTATTCCTGATGCTCCAGCTGGAAAGCAGAGTCGAGCACCATTGGATATTGACTTGAATGTGGCCGATGAAAGAATACTTGATGACATTTCTTGTGCTCGACACACAAATTCTATATCTCTTGCAACTGATAGTCATGATCCTGTATGCAGTAAAATACCTTCACCTGTTCGCAGCTCTGGAGGGCTTGGTCTTGACTTAAACCAAGTGGATGATGCTTCCGACATGGGCATTTGCTTGAACATTAATCATAAAATTGATGTGCCAACTATGCAGGGGAAGTCATCATTGGGTGGTCCACCAATTAGAGAAGTGAATGTGCATAGGGACTTTGATTTGAACAATGGACCTTCTGTTGAGGAAATCACCACTGAATCCTCATTGTTCTCTCCGCACGCCAGGAGCAATGTGACATCTCAATTACCTGTTTCTGGACTTAGAGTGGCTACTGCTGAGCCAGGCAACTTCTCTTGGCTTCCTTCCAGTGGCAACACCTATTCTGCTGTCACAATATCTTCAATTATGCCTGATAGAGGTGATCAACCCTTTTCAATTGTTGCTCCTAATGGGCCACAAAGGTTGTTGACTCCCGCTGCTGGTGGCAACCCATTCGGACCTGATATTTATAGGACCCCAGTATTGTCATCTTCTCCTGCAGTGTCATATCCATCTGCTCCATTTGAATATCCCGTCTTCCCTTTTAACTCCAGCTTCCCTCTTCCATCAGCTTCGTTTTCTGCTGGGTCAACTACTTATGTATATCCAACATCAGCCAATCGGCTTTGCTTCCCTGCAGTAAATTCACAGTTAATGGGGCCTGCTGGCACAGTTTCATCTCACTACCCCAGGCCCTATGTTGTTGGTCTTCCGGAAGGTAACAATAGTGGTAGTGCTGAGACCAGTAGAAAATGGACAAGGCAGGGTTTAGATCTTAATGCTGGACCTGGGTGTTCAGAAATGGAGGGGAGAGATGAGAGTTCACCTCTTCCATCTAGGCAACTTTCTGTTGCTAGTTCACAGGCCCTAGCTGAGGAGCAAGCAAGGATTCAGCTTGCAGGTAGTGTTCGGAAGAGGAAGGAGCCTGATGGTGGGTGGGATGGCTACAACCAATCCTCATGGCAATAGCAATCTATATAATCAATCATACAATCTGATGCCCACAAATGCTTGTAAGTGTTTAGTTTTGTATATTCAAATGTTTGTAACACTTGGTCACTTGTGGGAAAAGATCTGAAAATATATCCTGTGTCATGCTGGTGTAATTCAGTGGAGGTTGTTACTTTTTTCGTTAAGAAATATATTTAAATCATAATGGAATAAATGCTATTGCAATTTCTCTGTGGGCAGTCTTCTGTCCCATTTTCATTGAGAAATCCTGCTCCGTTGCAGCCTGATGTGGCTCTCATCTTTTTTACGTTTCTTTGGTGATTCTCAATCGAAAGTTGTCATGCCTCTTAAGTAATTGTTTGTATGCTAAATGTGTTGTCTTCAGTGATTTGTGGATGGGGGATGGTCAATTTCCATGGATGACCCTCATTCCCATAGTTTATCAAATATATTTTACAGGAATATTTCCAATGGGAACTAGTTATATGTCCCTACATCATTTTTTCGTTCGTAAATAGGGGACCATACTTGTTGCATATATATCTATATGTAGTGGAGCAAAATTTTCCGTCTCAGCACTTCCAGTGATGCAAATTGGGTTGTAGAATTGCTTTAAGTAGAAATCCTCTTTTTGCGTTCAGAAGCTTAAGTTAAAATCTTTTCTTATGTTTGTTGGGCCTAGGGACCAACAAATTTTGACAAGTTTCTTGCTCTGCTGTGATCGATATATGTTTACTGTGTACCAGTTTCCTTCACATTTAATCATCGAATCGCCGTTTCTAGTTGATCTTGTTGATATTTACACGCTAACGCTAACCTTAACTAGCGTCGTGTTTTCATTATAACTGGATTTGTTTTTGTATAGAGTCGTGCAAATTTGGCGTTGCTAATTTTTTTACCCGATATGTTAATCAAAGTCAGAACTGTGATACTTTGTCGTTTTTCTGGAACTGGCTAATTCCGTGTCATACAGAGAAATCTCTATCCACCACACTCACTCTCATTCGCCAGTCTGCCAGTCTGTATATCATTGCTTGTTCTTGTAATGTTGTGAGATGGACTATAAGAATGTTTGGTGGCATTTCGTGGTCGGTGTTAAGTTGGAAAAGGGTATAACAGGAATGAGGTTGCATGGTTCTAGCTTGTTTAAAAGATGGGATTAGCTTATGTTTTCAATGAAGTAATTAAACCGAAAATTAACTTTAACAGGAGACTAACATGTTCAAAACTAACAAGTTCTTTATGATGATTAAAAGGAATTAATTTAATTTGAGTCAGAAAGTTTGTATATGTTTACTTACCATGGATTTGTGGGTTACCATTGAGATAAAATTTGTAACTGTTCATTTTTGTTTGGTAAATTTAAATTAAGCAAATTCACCTTCAACTTGATTTTGTTTCTAATCTGATTAATTAATATGTATATTAATTCAGTTTAAATCATATTTTAAAAAATTAAAATATTCAACTATTTGCTACGAATTAGAGTTGAGGGGTTGGTTTATTGATTTGAATTCGTTTTGAAATATCTAATTTTAAAGATTTTATTTTTAATTTAAAAGAATTAAATAGATAAATTAAATGTAATTTTGTTTTGATATATCTAATTTTAAAGATTTTACTTTTATTTTAAAAGAGTTAAATAGATATATTAGATGTAATTTTTTTTTTTGAACTTGCTGTGAATATTAAAAATTAGAAATATTAATATAATTATTTGACTTGGATAGTACCATTTTTATTTGTTTTATAAAAGTTGTTTGATTATTAAAATAAACGTAGAAAGAATTAAATTTCTTTTACCGGTGATCTTAATAAAGATGAACGAGATTGAATATAAAGAAAATTTATTTTCAAAATAATATAAATTTAAAGAGTAACAAGAATCATAAATTAATAAAAAGCTATTCGAAAATGAAGTCTTTATGTTGGGTAATGCTTTTTTCATAAATTTATTCTCGTAACTCTTGGAGAGAGAAAAAAGAAAAAGACAGTATTTATCAATTCAAATTAACTATTGTACAAACATAAAACTTAGAAATATAAAGAAGTTAAATCAATTTTTTTATCCAAATTAGTTTATAATTTATTTATTTTTTATTTATAGAAAAAACATGGCCATAATTGTAACCTTTGTTCTCTTAACTGATCAAAGTTGGAGGCCCAAATTTTCTTAGAAGAAGATGGTTGGGTCAAATGTCATATCATTAGAGAAATGAAATAACTTTCTCAAATAGTAGCTTATATGGGTTTATACTCCACAATGATCCAACATTCAGTACTCCTATATTATCAACAATACAACAATTCAGCACACTTTAATTAGTAGTAATAATCTGAAAAGTTAATTTAGTTTGAATCTCAGATAATGACAGCTCATATATGTACACTGAAACTAGATTAAATTCATAATTTAAATAAGTGGTAGCTAGCTAACAAACTCACTTTGTGCTTTCTTTACATGACTATATGGTGCAACTGTTTCATTTTCCTCAGTACATTAAAACCTACCCTGAAATCAAATTCAAAACAACCAAATATAAGTACCAACTCTGCAAACTCCACCCAAGTCATTAGAATTCAAGTTCATATTTCTAAAATCAAACCTTTGGATGAAATACTAACGTAGTCTTTCATTTAAGACGAACAATGTTCCTTCCACACAACACATTTCTGCATTTTCACTGAGATAGATTAAATCCAAGAACCAAAACTCACAAGCACTAATATTGTAACATTCAAAACAAGCCAAACCAAACTATAGTACAAATTTTATCATGTGCATATATATATATATATATATATTTTTTTTTTTCACACTTTAACTGTCACTGTGCATTCCATTTAATAAGCTAAGTGGTTGGTTCAATGGGAGTTGCGACGTTATTCATTATTGTTTTCCTTAAGTATTGGTAACCTAACCTAACCAGTTACTAACTATTTTATCAGTTGTTGATTCTCAATAAATTTTGAGTAAGTACAACCAACAAATAAAATATTTGAATATAAAGTGGGTAACTTTTCGAGAGAGACTAATATAAAATTGTTGAAATGAAAATAGTGAGGTGTCAAAGGAAAAAGTGTTAGATATAATACAGAAAAAGTGTACTCACAGGAAACAGCCTCGAGGTTTTTTCTTCCTCTTCTCGTTTTGCTTTTGTGGAGGCTTGATCACCATTCTTATTGCAGCATCAAAAACTCCCTTCACATTCTGCAATGGTGTTGCGAAAAAGTGGTTTCATGCGGAATATTTGTTAAAACATCAAAGTAAGTATCCGCAAAAACTGATGAAAAATATCTGGCATACCAAAATTGAGATACACCAATAATAGACCCTTTAACAACAAACACATCACATGAGCAATACTAAATGATATTGCTACATTTCACAATTGTTTACAGCTAGGAAAGCATCTGATTGGAGTAATGGTGTATTGGCACCTTTTGCATAATTTAACAAATTTCCACATTCTATATAAGGCTATCTCCATCCCAACAACTGAATTTTACCTTTTGAGGTTCTTAAATTAATTAAATGGATCCCATAATTAGATATTAGACAAGTTTACTTTTTATAATATAAGAGCTTTTTCTTCTTTACTTCACAGTTATCGTGTGGCACTTTCCATGCATTTCGGATCAAATAAAATGCATTTTAGGATCTGAAAAGCATGGAAAGTGGCACCTTTTAGGTAACTCACTTCTCCGATCTAACAAGTAATCCTACATCCTTATTTTACATTACATTTCTTTAACATTTTTTCAAGAAGTCATAATTATTTGATATATGAAACAACAAAATAATAAAAACATGGCCCAACTTCATGAATTCGATTTTACTTCAAATTGAGAAAAAAAGTTGTTAAAAAAGCTATATGGGTAACGCATGGGTGATTTACATTATTGCACATCATCCAAACATGACCCACCTACCATAATTTATTTTATTTTAAATTGCATTCCTCTACAAGATGCATCATATTGTGTGCTATTTCTTCATGTACAAACAATTGTAAGAAAAAGATGGTACTTAAATATACCTGCTGAGTTTTTGAGCTGCACTCGATGTAATAGGTTGCTCCAATCTGTTTACGGAGTTCCTCACCCTAGTAATGAACAAAAGAACCAAACAAGAAAACCAATACTTCATAAAAATCATTGCGTGCTGAGTTCTATACACATTTAGTGATGGAAGATTTGTACTTGCTCAGTGGTCACGGGCATCAAGCCTGGATGATCAGCCATATAGTGCTTGTCTTCCCGGAGATCTGCATGCCCATCACACATAATAGCAATGCATGTTAAACTACTGCCATATTAATTGAACATTGATGTCGAAATTGTTTTCATTTTCCCTTCTACTTTTACAATCTTGTTCTAATACTAATTTGCTATTGAAATAGAAATATTATCTTGAAATAGAAGCTATGGCTAAGTATTGTTTTAGGACATGATGAAGTATACGCAACTAATGTTTTAGGATATGATGAAGTAAAAAATAGCAAAATGTTGAAGTAGAGGAGGATTATGTCTATTGTATGAAATAAAAGACAAAAACTATTTAATCAAAATACTTAATTATGCAAATTGTCAAATGAATCGAAGCATACCAAGATTAATTGTTGACTAAAGAATTTATGATTATGTTACTCATTATTGTCATAATTTTTCAAATCTTGCATAAAGTTTTCTTTCCTCTAATTGAGTGGCAGTAGTATGAGAGTTGATGGTGAAAACTTGCATTATGAAGCAATTGTCATGATGCTTCCGTATCATGACAACTCCTTTATTTTCAAATTCTAAATTTTGGTGAAAAAGATTAGGCTTCCTTTTGAGAAGATTATTTAATAAAAGAGATTAGAGCATTTAAGCTACACTATGAGAATAGCCTTTCAAAGCATATAGCACTGAGTTCTTCTTTAATCCAATTTAAGTAGATGGCATCAATGATATGTCATGGTTGCAATAGAATTTTCCTGTCAAGCAATTTTCATTTGCAATGTCTGAAAACAATTTCCTTAGTGGATTACTAATATGTGATGAAGGAGATGTAAACTATTGTTAAAGAGATCAATAAATCTGTGTGTGGTCATATGTGGGTGATGCTTTATGAAGTATTGATAAACAAAAGAGCCTACAATTAGAAGACAAATTAGCACTAGACTAAGACAAACATTAACACAGGTGAAGGATGACTTACCCAATTTGGTGCCAACTAATACCAATGGGATGCCAGGGGCAAAATGCTGGAGCTCAGGGATCCACTGGAGAGTGCATAGAAATTAGAGAACAAAAGAGAAATCTGCAAAGACATGAAAATACCAATTCAGAGATACAAGCACTGAAGCATACCTTCTTCAGCACATTCTCATAGCTTGCTCGACTAACTAAAGAAAAAGCCAAGACAAACACATCTGCCCCCCTGTAGCTCAATGGCCTCAGCCTGTTGTAATCCTCTTGCCCTAAGGAAGGTATTGCAAACATATACAATATAACAAAAACCTTTGCCTTTCAACACACAAACCCCTCCCTTGGATCCAATTACACTTATACCACTACTTGTTTACTGAAATTGCATTCTGAATCACTTCCAGAAACTCTCCTGCTGGGAGTACTTGGTGTAAATAAAGTGTTCTAGAATAGCAGGTATCAAATTAATATACTGAAGAAAAAGAGAGAGTATAGTGTACAATCTGAAGAAGCTTTAATTCAATCTTTTCAGTTTTACATGAATCCTTCCCCTCCCCGCATAATATAAAATCAGAAAAGCATTATAACAAGTCTCAGTAAGTATACCAGCTGTATCCCAAAGGCCTAAATTGACAGTTACGCCTTCAACAACTACATTGGCACTGAAATTATCAAACACAGTGGGAATATAGTCCTGGTGATCAACATAGGGGGGAAGCCAAATCAGATGAACTCAATGATGAAATTTTACAGGATAATAACTGGATTACTTTCTGTATTCAACACACATACAAAAGAATTTGCTTTAGGCTAATTAAGACGATTTCAACGGAACTGAGCAGCAGAATTCAGGATGCATATGCACACAGAGTGAACAATTACAGCATAGCAACATTAAATGGAAGCAATTCAGAAAATTGATCTCTTCAAAGCATAAAAGATTTGGAAGAAAACATGCACACCGTGGGGAATTTGTTGCTGGTGTAGCAAATGAGCATGCAGGTCTTCCCTACAGCTCCGTCCCCAACGGTCACACACTTGATGAATCTTGGGGCAGTAGCAGCCATTGGAACAAACACAAAGAACAACAACAAGAAAAAACTGTGAGAATAGCTTAACCAGAAAGGAAACAGAAGTGGGTGTTTTGTTGGATTGTAAAAGATTGAAGCTTTTGATTGAACCAGAGACTGATGAAGAGAGAGAAAGAGTGGCGGCACTTCACATGATTCTCACTCATTCCCTCTTTTTTGTACCTGCCAATTGCTTTTCTTTTTTAATCTTAGTCTTTGCAAATGTAATTTTTTTTTTCTTTTGTGCTTTTATTTAATGTCAGGTACAATATTTTGTCATGGTAGGTTGGAAGGGAATCAAATGACAGAAACAAAAATTATTAGCAAAAGATTAAAAAGAAAGTTGAATTTAAAAAATTACATTTTTTAATCTTCTCACTTTTAATTAAGTTTTTCTTTCATTCACTATCACTCAGTTATTTTTTAGATTCCTAATCTGCATTCAAATCTGGTACTGAGTATTTTTAACTGCTTAATCTGTCAATATAGTTAAACAAATTAAAATTAGCTTTATGAAAAAGTTAAACAAATTAAAATTAGCTTTATGAAATTTTATGAAAAAAGTGCACTAACATGTACACAACAACTACATTTTCCTTTCTGTTGATGTGCACAAAAACATTTCCAAATTGGAAGAATTATTTGTTTCCCTGAACTTTAGAAACTGACTCTTTAAATGATCAGTGCAGAATCGTACATCACATGACTTGTATGTATTTATTAACACATTAGTGCCTTTCTTTACACATTTGATATTTTCTTTTTTATAAGTTTAAACAAATAAAGATATAACCTTTGTTTTTATTAGTATAACTTTATAATTGGCATATTTATATCACTTTTAAATAGCTACCAAATTTAAAGGGATGTCCTAAGTGTTAATAAACCTTTACAAGTCACATGATCGATTTTGATTTGTTCATGGGCAAAATGATAGATGTAGGAAAAAATGAGAGAAAGAAAAAAGTAAAAAGTAATTATTATGAAATGTCCTTAAAGTTTGCAAAGAATTTTCTCACATCAATATTTATTGTTGATTATTTTATAATTAGAAATTTGTAAAGAATATTTGTACACTCTTAATTAATTTTTTTTTTCTATAATGAATTGAGTAGCTTTAAACTCATGGGGCGTTGAAGATAAATTATTTTATAAATTCATTGAAATAATAAGTTATAACTTTACATCTTATTCCATTTTAAAAGCTTTAAGTGACACACAAATATATATATATATATATATATATATATATATATATATAAAATTTCAGTTAAATTATTGTATACACAACTTCTTTTGCCTAAAGAATTAACTCAATTATATAGAAGATGATTTTTAGTTGAATAATAATTTTTCTTATAAAGGATATAAGTTGTCTTTCAGATAAAAATTGTTTACCTTCAATATTGTACTTCAAATTTTATTCAACTTGTTTAATTAAATTGTAAACAAAGACTTATGTTATTATTGCAAGTGTAATCGAAAATAATTTTGAATCGCGTATTTTTATTTCACATTTTTAATGAGATTCAGTTAAAAATAATATTTATATATTTTAGAAATAAAATTAATAACAAAAATAGTTATACTATTGTTTAGTACTGGGTGTGAAGTTGGTGCATTAATTATTCATACGCGTCATGGGCCCATGAAAAGGGTGTTTGGTGGTCCAACTGTCTGTAAGGCCTCACCAGCTTTTCGTTTGGAGGTAATTTTCGTCCTTGGATTTATTGTTATTATTGTTTAATTTTGATATGTTATTATTAATATAAAAAGTTTGCAGAAAATATTTTAAATAATTATATAAATAAAAGTTGTCCATGTCGTCATGTATATTAATTTATAATTAAATAAAAATATGTTTTTTTATATTATTATTATATTTTAATTAATTTCACGTGATGTATGGCTGAGTTTTATGTTTGAATCTTTCATGGGATATTATGGGTAAGCAGTTTTTGTTGGTACCTATCAAAACAGTTAATGAAAGAGGTATTTACATGATATTCACTTTGTTTCAAGAATATTAATGTTTATTACCAATTAAAAATATTTTTATTATTCACATTAGCGCAAAAATACATAAGATTAATAAAAAAAATTTTTTTTAACTTAAATTCACTAGCATAGGTAAGTGTTGATATAAAAAAGAATTAAATTCTTATAAGGTGAAAATATTAAATATTTTAATTATGTTCACTAGACACATTTTTGTCATAATAAACAAAAATGATTTATTATGTTTTACATATTTTACCTGATAAGTAACATGAAATTCACGAAAATTACAATTATACTTATGATCAAAGGTTATTGGTAAAAAGTAGAAGTCATACTCAAAGTGACAAAAAAAAAGACAACACAATTTTATGTGGAATTATACAAAGGAAAAAATGACCGAAAAATAAGAGCTAGATGCTACTATAAACAAAACAGGAAGCGCAAGATGATGTGATTTGATATCAGTCTTAACAAGAGATAGTCATATTATTCTAAAGGTGACAAAACTTGCTTCAGAAACCAAATACAATTCTTTTGTCAAGAAGTCATCGTGTCTCTCACACTTCAAAGTGATTTTCAAGTTGTAACCTTTCATTGAACAACCTCAATCTAAAGTTCTTAGAGTAGAAGAAAATGAAATTGGCATCTCTTCACTAGAGAGATCTAGGAATACGTTTTTTTATTTGGCAATATCATGTTGACTAACGTGACAAGATTTGTAGAGCTTACATAAAAGCTTAACCATATCAACCTACCAATATAATGTTTCCAACCTTCTTAGTTTAAAAGGTTTTCTAGTTAGTTAGAATATTCACCCCATAAGGATGTTGCATTTTGTTTACCATGCTACTTGTTCAATAATAATCACGATGATCGAAATGATGGAAGAAATTCTTTTTCTATATTGAGATTTAGGAATTGGAAAATTAATCAATGATGGAAAGAATTATGCATTTTTATGTCATGAAGGGTTCACTGCATAAAGGATGTTTAAAATGTTGTGATGATATAATGGCTCAATCTTAACATATTGAGAAGGTATTCAACAGGCAAAGTATTGAATTATTGCAAACAATCGATTACACATAAAGGATTCCATTGATGTAGTCCGATGACTCACTTTTCAAGCATGTGATTTTAAAGGTAATGATTTGTTCATTGCTACATTTGATACCTAGTTATAGGGGCTTAATAGTAGATTTTTGTGATAATATGGTGAAGTTATTTACCTTGAGTGCAATTATAGATCCAAAAGGGCTTTACAAATCAATCAATGTGGAGAAAATTTGTGAATTGGCAATAAAGTTTTATTTTAATGATTTTACAAAATAGTAAAAGTTGTATCTTAGAATACAAGCTTAACATTGTGAACTTGATGTTCCATTTCATTATGAAATGAGAAATCTGTCATCAATTTCTGAGCTTTATCAAGGATTGGTGAAAACAAGAAAATATTTGACTTATTCCTTCGTTTATTATTTAATTTGATTGGTATCAACTTACCTTTTTCAACTGCTACTACTGAGAGATCTTTTTCAGCTATTGAGATTGTGAAAAATTGACCAAAAAACAAGATAAAAGATGAATTTCTAGCTAATTGTTTGATTACCTACATTGAGAGAAGGATTGTAAGAAGTTTGATACAAATTCTATTTTCGATGAATTTTATGACATGAAGAAACAACATGCACAACTTAAATAAGAGGTATCATGTATTTATTTATTGTGATTTAATTTTTTTTAAAAATTTTATTTCCTTTCGGCCTCTCCTTTCTTAAATTTCTAGATTTGTCCCTCTTAACAACCATATCACGTAGTTAGCAAAAATATTTAATAGTAGGGACTCAATTGAAAAGTTTTAAAATTTTGACGACTTCATAAACCACAAAAATTTAGTAGAAAATCAATTGAAAAGTTTTATATTTCTCAGTGACTTAAAACTTAATTAAGTCTAAATATTTTAACTCTATTGACTTAATACTTAAGTTTTTATCAAAATAAATAAAGACAACTGTTAATGAAAAGCGGCAAGTGCACGGGTCGCACGTAACAACTAATAAATATCGTTCTCTTCACAGGGACTTGTGCAACACATGACAACACAGTTCACAAAAAAAAAAAAACACTAAGAAACTCTTTTTGGTATTTTATCAAACAATTGGTATGCAACAAAAATTTAACAAATACTATATATGATAGTCGAGATTAAATTTCATTCACTTCATTCTTATGCATTCACAAACATCTCAATTCCAAATTTAAGTAAAAATCAACTCACTAGTTTACTCAAATCATATTCCTAGTGACTTTGAGACTATGATAACTTATCAAAGTACAACACCTTTGATTATCAACAAGCAATCATGCATTAAGTTCAAGAGTCTTAAGATTATTAATGAATTATGTTTTATCCCTATATACAAGCTCCATTAGGTAGTCAATCTTTCATTGATAATATACAATTTTCTTGTAGTGCACACCTCAAGAACCAACAAACAAGCCATGGGTAGTCAAGTCAAAACAAGCATTAAGCACAAAAATCAAATACTAACTTGAATTTGAAAATTGTACGGGTAATAGCTCTCTCGTACCCTATCCGCTAGATAAATATTCGCCCTATATTTGTACCCATATTCGTGTATGTATCCATTATTCGGGTACATGCATATTATTTTTGGTATCCACATATATCCACGGGTACTCTAGGTATTTACTAAAGGAAAATTTAATATTTAACAACATATTTTAACCATAAATTCAAATAAAAATACAATGTATAACATTCATAAATTTTAAACAAAGTGCAAATAACCCACTTAAATAGTGATGAATGATAGTTAACAAAGAAATGAAGATTTTTTGAAACCAATTGATAAGAAATAATCCATTCAAAATTAATGTGTTAATGTTTTAATCATGTTTTTTTAATTTTTTTTTAATTTAAATTAGAGTATAGCGGGTATTGATATCCATGAGTACGCATACTATGATACTCGTACCCGCCCCGTTAACATGCGGGTATAAAACATACTCGTACCTGTTTACCCATATCCATTTACAATATCCATTTTCTATCCATTGCGGGTTTTATTCGCGGATACTCACAAATACAAATTTTTTTGACATCCATATATATATATATATATATATATATACATATACACATATATATATATATATATATATATATATATATATGTATATATACATACATACATACATACATATATACATATACATACATACATACATATATACATATATGTATATATGTATGTATGTATATATACATATATATATATGTATGTATATATATATATGTATGTATATATATATATATGTATGTACATATATATATATATATATATATATATATATATATATATATATATATATTATATAAATTAGACAAGAATTTAGTTCATTACATCTAATCTCAACAAATAGGGTTAGCTCTCCACGGTGGAGAATCTAGGGTTTACAAATAGAAGAGATAGGGAAGAAATGTAAACCAAAGATAAGATGCAAGCCTTCTTCAAAGGTTATTGGTAGCCACTCCATGCTTCAATTATGCCTCTCATTCATGTCTCCATCTCCAAATTGTAACCCATTTTCCTCTCCAACCACAAAAAGGGGGAATACCACCATGAATGGAGGAGAAGACCCAATGAGGAGTAGTATAACTTCCCAACACCCCTAGCAAACTACAGGAGGCTCTCCAAGCACCCAAAAGTGTTTCTCTATCGTGCAAAATGAGGAATCCCCAAAACCCTATAAGAGAACATGATTAAATACCTATTTTCTACACATCAGCATTGCCACCGCTCAACCTTATTTTCCACCGCTAATGAAGGAATTCAATTTTTTGAAGAATTTAGATTTCTTTATAATCAAATGTTTTGTTTGGATAGAGAAATTAAAAAACATTTAAAATGCAAGCATTTTTTTTGAAGTATTTTAATTAGCTAAATTAGTAGAAATTCAGATACCCTCAAAATAGGTAGAATTTGAAATTCTTCTCACTCAATCTCACACTCTGAACGCTCAACGAGCTAGACGGGCCGGGTAGGCCTAAGGAACCAAACAGACCGGACTGGCCTGACAACATAAACGGGTTGAACAAGACCGATAACCCAAATAAGTTGGGCGAGACCAATGACCCATATGAATTAGGCGGGCCAACGACACACGGGCTGGGCGGACCCAACAACCCAAATGTGTCAGGCAGGCTCGACGACCCTAACGTACCGAGCTGGCCCGATGACACAACCAAGTCGGCCGGGCCTAACGAACCCAGATATGTCAAGCGAGCCCGATGATCCAGACGTACTAGGTTGGCCCAACGATGACACAAACGGATGGGGCGAGCCCAACAACACATACAAGTCAGTCGGGCCCAATGACCCAAATAGGACATGCAGGCCCGACGACCCACACGGGTCGGACGACCTAGAGGTGTCAAGCGGGCTAAATAAGCTAAACATGTTGGGCCATATGGGTTGTCAGGCTGGTTAGACTTGTTTGAATCGTCAGGCTGGTCAGACCTGTTTGAATCGTCGGGCCGGCCCAACCCGTTTAGGTTTCCTTGTCGGCCTGACCCGTCTCGGTCGTCGAGTCAGACCAGCTCGATTGGGTAGTAGGGTCAGCCTGACCAATCTGGGTCGTCGAAACTGTTTTCAAATTTATCATGAAATCAAAACATAATAAAGCCTAAAATAAATATGATATAATTATTGATTTGGTCCCCCAATTGTTTGAATTTGTTCATTTTAGTCCCTGAGATTTTTGAAGGTTCAATTTGGTACCCATATTTTGTAAAGGGGATCAATTTAGTACCTCCCGTTATATTCTAGTTAACGTTGTTTGTATAGTGGTGAGTTGTCTCTGTGCAACAAAATAAACAAGTAATCATAATACCATACTAAATACACTTGATCAAGGAAACATCAACAAAGAGACTAAATGATGTTAACTACACCCAACAAACAAACCAACCCATTAACAACTTCACTCACGTTTCTATTACATAGTGACAACTCACCACTATAAAAACGACATTAATTGGAATATGACGGGAGGTACTAAATTGAACCACTTTAAAAAATAAGGGTGCCAAATTGAACCTTTAAAAAACTCAGAGACCAAATTGAATTTTCCAAAAACTTGGATACCAAATTGAACCAAGTCAAAAAATTGGGGGACCAAATCAATAATTATACCAATAAATATTGTTAAAATGAAATTTCATCTCACAAAAAATTCAGTTGTTTTATCCAAACAAGAAATTGAAATGTGAAATATTTTAATTTCTTTATCCAAACAAGTTATTTAGAAAATGAAGGGAATTTAATTACAAGTAATTCAAATACAATGTATTTCAATCTCTCAGTATTATTGAAATGCTTCATCCAAACACAATATAAAAAAAAATAAAAAATGAAACATTTTTATTTACTAATAAAACAATTTATATTAAAATGTATCATAATTTTATTTAAAATTTATTTTTAAAATTTTTAGTGATATAAAATTATCTATTAAATTGTCACAATAAATTTCATTTTACGATACATGAGAGATGTATTATAATCATCCATGAGATGTATTTCCATACAAGTTTTGTAACCTGAAATATCTCACATTTTACAATGCATCAGTGTTAAATACATGGACATTTTCATCATTCTAGATCTCAAACTTAAGGACTGTATCTCAACCTTGGAGATCTTATTTAAAAACTTTGTCTGAAATAAATGTATATCTTATACTTGTTCAAAATTTTAAGTTTTCATCTTAGTTTTATGTCAAGTGTTCCGGTTAAATTAGATTTCGTCTAATGCCTATTTTCACTCTAAGGCAAAGTTGTTAAAAAGACAACGGGTATTATTGCTACAATCAAAACATGATTATCTTATGACAAACATTGAGTTATTACTTTCCCATATTTTATCGGCTTTACCTGCTTGGGATTGTGACATTTTAACTTGAATAAAAGAAAAAACATTTATAAATAAAATTTTAAAATGTAGTCTATAATTATTTAAGAAATAGACTATTTTTTTGGTCACATCTAAATAAACATCTAAATTTACTCTAATTAATAATATTGATAATTATTGTCCTGGTGCATAATAACTACTAAAATAATGACAATACTAATACTAACAACAATCAAATACCGACAATAATAATAATAATAATAATAATAATAAATTTCAACAATTAGCAAATCGCAATAATTCTAACAAAGATGAAATAATATATCTAATGAATGATGAGAGATAGAAAATAAAGTTGGTATTATTCCATTGAATTATAACAAATTGAGTTTTGTATATTTTTGTCACTTAATTTGTTTGCGTTGTATCATAAGTTTTTTTGGTTAAATATGTTTTTGGTCGCTTAACTTTCATAAAAAATTAGAATTAGTTTATCTTTAAAATTTTAGCCAAATTTAGTCTTCAAACTTTATAAATATTTAAATTTAGTCTTTTTAGCCAAATTGTATGAAGTTTATTTGACTTTTCAAACACGTTTTTTGACTAACATTAAAGTAAAATTGTGTCAAACGGTATAAATAACTCAAATATTATTATAAAATGTTTTTAAAACACCAAATAAACTTACCAAAATTTGGTTAAAATGACTAAATTCAAACATTTATAGAAATGAAGGACTAATTAGACCAAAATTTCAAACAAAGATTAATTTCACTTCTTACTGAAAATTAAAAATTAAGGTACCAAAAGCATATTTAACAAGTTTTGTTTTTATTTAAACAAAATAATATGTTTATACTATTCAACATTATGTTTAAAACAAATTAAAGAACATTTTAAGCAATTAATTGTAAAATGTGATTAGGGTTCTTTAGAATGTAGGAAGGAGAAATGGGAAAGATACCTCTTCCAAAGCTGTCAAGGAAAGCAAACATACTCCTCTTGTTACTTTCCAGTGTCGTGTTCACTGTGTCTTCTCATGACCACGGAAGAAGAGAACAAGATTTTGTTGAGAACAGTGGCCACTCATTAATTATTAATTATGTTTTCCGTTTTCCAATGTTGGCTTTTAAGGAATTCGATGAACAATCAGTTGTTTTCATCACACCACGTGCCGTTCTTTCTTCGTTAACTTTTCATCTTCTTAAATTTAGTAATACACAACTGATCTTAATAATAAAGAATATACTAGGCTATTTTATTTGTTGAAATATTGATTTTATCGGTGGAAATAATTTACTTCATTAATTTTAATAATATAAATTAATATAATAGATTTTGTAATGATAAAAATAATTTTGAAATTTCTAAATTATAATTTTATGTATTTATTATTAATAATTTCTAAATTATAATAGATTTTGTAATGATAAATAAATATTTTAAAATTTAAAAAAAATACTTTTTAACATATTTTAATTTTATATATTTATAATTAATAATTTTGAATATTAAAATATTGTTGATTTTTTATTTTGTAAGATATTTTGTTAGGCTAAGAGGAATATTGCAAAAATTATCTCCGATAAAGAAAACTTAATAAAACCTGAAATTTATACTGTAATTGTTTTTTTTTTAAACTTTTTAAATCTTTAACATTATTTTTTGTAAGTGTTTCTGTTAATTTAAATTTTTTTATGTTTAATTATATTTTAATTTTTAACAATATTAAAATATAATTATTTTTTTAATTTTTATTAGTGAACATTAAATAAAATATTAAATATAATTGTATAACACTTGTGGATATTTTTATCATTTAAATAAAATAAAACTACATCACTAATTACTAGGTCAGGTTTTATTTAATATTATAATTAATTATGAATTCTTGTAATATTCGATATATATTAATTATTTATCTTTAAAGCACTGTTTAGCAAAAGATCCTTTTTCAAATACACTAAGAAGTATTAAGTTTCAAGTCTTTTACATAGGTGAAAAAGCTACAGAAAACAAAAACAGCCTAATTGAAAATATTTTTTAGATTTTAATCTCGTTTTACAATTTTCATAATTTAGCTATCTATTCTAGTTGCAAAAGTAAGTAGAGTAAGTTTAAGATGAATTATAAATAATGCACTATTAATTTTCCAAATAAAATTCATGTTATATGCATTATTATGTACTATAAGATCTCATCTAGAATTTTATTTTAAAGTGCAATAATTTGTTATTACATAACAAACATTATTAAAAAACAAACAATAAAACAAACATAGAAGTCAAACCAAATCTATGAAAAAAAAATATAACAAACTTTCTTTAAAATAAGCCAAACAACTCTAAATATAAAAAATTATACTATATGATGAAAAAAATAAAAAATAATCCTAAATAATATATATATATATATATATATATATATATATATATATATATATATTATACATGT
>Ga0214543_1001578_pt1 | contig 44277 bp, 44 predicted proteins | sample CNSS2metaG_FD_160094 | JGI IMG/M metagenome (GOLD analysis project Ga0214543, IMG submission 160094) | Root nodule microbial communities from cowpea collected in UCLA plant growth center, Los Angeles, California, USA - CNSS2 | ecosystem: Host-associated > Plants > Roots > Nodule | place: USA...
CGATCTTGATCTGTTCCCCATTAATGCCGCCTGCGGCATTGATGTCGGCAGCCGCCTGCTCCGCACCTTTCTGGAGCTGGGCGCCGAACGCCGCATTCGGGCCGGTCAGCGGACCACCGACACCGACCAGAATGTCAGCCCATGCGGTGCCGCTGAAGGCAACCATTGCTGTCAGCGCCACAGCCGACAGAAGAGACTTTTTCATCTTGTTACTCCCAAATATTCGAGCGGGTCTCGTTACTAAGCCTGCGCAATGCCCACCATCAATTGCGCCGGTGTTCTTTCGCACCGGCCGCTGCCGACCGGCACGCGCTGTTCCCTTATTTGGCCTTCCAGGAGAAAGGCGAGCTCTTTTCGTAGAGCCAGTAGTACATGTTCGCCATTTGCTTGGTTCGGTAGTACCGGAAGCCGGCAGTAGCAAACAACAAAAGCACGAGCGTGTCTACGACATAGTATTGGAGGCTGAACATCGTGCCGCCGAAGAGCGCATGATGGATGAAGCGGATGCCCCATCCGAGCAGCGCCACATAGATCAACAGTCGCGGAGCGCCGTACCAGCTCTCGGCAACGCTCTTACCGGTCCGCCATGCGGTCCAGCCGCCGAGTACCCAGGTGATGAAGAGAAACTGCCAGATTGAGGCTTCTTCGTAGAGAATTCCCTGCATGTCACTTAACTCCAGCGCGGCGCGTCAATGACGTCCGCCTTCGAGATAGGCCGAGCGCACCTCCGGATTGGCGAGGAGATCCTTGCCGGTCCCGCTCATCGTCACCCTGCCATTGACCATGACGTAGCCGCGATCGGAGAGCTTGAGCGCTCCGAAGGCGTTCTGCTCCACCAGGAACACGGTGAGGCCCTCTTTCTTGTTGAGCGTCTTGATCGCTTCGAAGATGCCCTTGACGATCAACGGCGCAAGACCGAGCGATGGTTCGTCGAGCAGGAGCAGCTTTGGCCGCGCCATCAGGGCGCGACTGATCGACAGCATCTGCTGTTCGCCGCCCGACAGAGTGCCGCCGCGCTGAGCCTGCCGCTCCTTGAGCCGCGGAAATAGCGTGAAGACCTTCTCCACGTCCTCGTTGAAGTGCTTCAGATTGTCGAGGCCCGCGCCCATCTGAAGATTCTCGAGCACCGTCATGCGCGGAAAGATGCGCCGCCCCTCCGGGGACTGCGCTATCCTCAAGCGCGCGATCTCGTGCGTCGGCATGCGCGTGATCTCTTGGCCGTCGAAGTGAATCGAACCGGTGCGCGCCTGCGGACTGCCGCAGATCGTCATCATCAGCGTCGACTTTCCGGCGCCGTTGGCGCCGATCAACGAGACGATCTCGCCGCGATGGACCTCGATATCGACGCCGTTCAAGGCGCGGATGTTGCCGTAATAGGTCTCGACGCCTCTCACATTCAGCAGCGCAGCAGTCATGGATTGATGCCTCCCTGCTCGCTTTCGATTTCCTCGATCTCTTCGATCACCTCTTCAACCTCTTCATCCTCGACACCCAGATAGGCCGCGATGACCTTTGGATCGTGCTTCACGAAGTCCGGATTGCCGTCGGAGATCTTCTGACCGTATTCGAGCACCACGACGTGATCGGAAATTTCCATCACGACGGACATGTCGTGCTCGATCAACAGGATGGAGGTGCCGGTGTCGCGGCGAATCTCCTGCAGGAGTTGGTTCAGGGCGAGCGACTCGCGCGGGTTAAGACCGGCCGCGGGCTCGTCGAGGCAAAGAAGCTCCGGCCCCGTGCACATCGCGCGGGCGATCTCCAGCCGCCGCTGCGCACCATAGGGCAAGTCGCCTGCCGGATCGTCGGCACGATCGATGAGGGATGCCTTTTCGAGCCAATGCCTGGCGAGTTCGATCGATTCCTTGGAGGCCTGGCGATAGGCGGGGAAGCCGAAAAGGCCGAGCAAGGTGTAACCTGAAGCCTGCATCAGCTTATTGTGCTGCGCAACGAGCAGATTCTCCAGGACCGTGAGCCCCGAGAACATCCGGATGTTCTGGAACGTGCGAGCGACCTTGGCCTGCTTGGTGATCTCGAAATCGGGCAGCCGCTCCAGGAGGTATTCCTTGCCGGACCTCTGCCGCAGGGTGATCATGCCCATCGTCGGCTTGTAGAAACCGGTGATGCAGTTGAACACCGTTGTCTTGCCCGCCCCGTTCGGGCCGATCAGCGCGGTGATGTCGCCGCGCGCGGCCTCGAAGGAGAAGTCGTTGATGGCCATGAGACCGCCGAAGCGCATCGACAGGTGCTCGACCTTGAGGATGGGGTCTTTTGTCATTGTGCTTGTCTCGAAGGTCATCAGCCGTGCCCTTCCTTGGTGAAGCTGCCGGAAACGGCCTTGCGCTTGTGGAGGAACGCGGTGGGCTCGCGCGACCCGACGAAGCCGCGCGGCTTCCAGACCATGACGACGACCATGGCCAGGCCAAAGATCAGCATGCGATAGAGTTCAGGCGTGAAGTTGGGACCGAAGATCATCTTCAGGAAGGTGAGCTCGCGCAGGATCTCGGTGCCGCCAATCATCACGATTGCCGCAATGGCGATTCCCGTCAGCGAGCCCATGCCGCCGAGGACGACGATGGCGAGAATGACCGCCGATTCGAGGAAGACGAAGGACTCCGGCGAGACGAAGCCCTGGCGAACGGCGAAGAAAGAGCCGGCGAAGCCGCCGAACATCGCACCGGTGGCGAATGCCGTCAGCTTGGTAGTCACCGTGTTGATACCGAGGGAGCGGCAGGCGATCTCATCCTCGCGCAGCGCTTCCCAGGCGCGACCGATCGGCATCCGGCGCAGCCGGATGGTGACGAAGGCCGTGATCATGCAAAGGGCGAGAGCCAGATAGAAGAGGAAGATCTTGTAATAGGCAGACGAGATCGGCAGGCCCATCAACGCCGCGAAGCCGTCCTTTGAAGCGTCGAACTTGATGCCGAAAAGCGTCGCCTTGGCAATGCCGGAGACGCCGAACGTACCCTTGGTGACCTCGGTCCAGTTGATCAGCACGAGGCGGATGATCTCGCCGAAGGCGAGCGTCACGATCGCCAGATAGTCGCCCCTGAGGCGCAGCACCGGGAAGCCGAGAATGACGCCCCAGCAGGCGGCGAGCAGCCCGGCGACCGGCAACAGCACCCAGAAGGACAGGCCGAAATAGCTGGAGAGCAGCGCATAGGAATAGGCGCCGACCGCATAGAAGGCGACATATCCGAGGTCGAGCAGGCCGGCGAGGCCGACGACGATGTTGAGGCCCCAGGCGAGCATCACATAGATCAAGATCTGGATGCCGAAGTTGTCGACCCATTTAAGCGAGCCTTGTACGCCGAAAAGCGCGACGATGACGGGCGGATAGAGCACCAGAGCGGCAATCGCGATTTTGGAGAAGTTGCGGCTGAAGAAGCCCTCCTCCTTCACCACCTCGGCTGCGGCCGCCTTTGTGGCCTTGCGCTGCGCAAGCCACGGCTGGGCATAGGCGACCATCAGGAAGCGACCGACCATGGCAACGATGATAAAGGTCGCGAGCAACCCCCAGCGCTGAGTAAGGATCAGCTCGTTGCGGATGTTCTGGTCGGTCTTGAGCCCAACGAAGAGCACGAATAATCCGAGCGTGATGAGACCCGCAAAGACGGCCTCTCGCAGGGCCCGCGCCGTCAGTTCACTGCCGGCGCTTGCGGTTGTGGATGCAACATTTGCCATGGAATTATACCTTCTCGACTTCCGGTCGTCCGAGAATACCCGACGGCTTGAAGATCAGGACGATCGCGAGAATGGAGAAGGTCGCGACATCCTTGTAGTCGATGGTGAAATAGGCCGACCACAGCGACTCAATGAGGCCGATCAAGAGCCCGCCGAGGACGGCGCCGGGTAGCGAGCCGATCCCCCCGAGAACGGCCGCCGTGAACGCCTTGACGCCCGGAGCGAAGCCGTCGGTGAACACGACGACCCCATAATACATCAGATACATCGTGCCAGCGACGGCGGCGAGCGCCGCACCCATGATGAAGGTCACCGAGATCGTGCGATCGACATCGACGCCGAGCAGCGCCGCCATCTTGCGATCCTGCTCGGTAGCGCGTTGCGCACGTCCAAGCGGCGTGTGGTTGACGACGTACCAGAAGACCGAAAGCAGGATTGCCGTGATGACGACGATGACGATCTGCTTCAGCGAGACCGCGATGCCCAGGATCTCATAAACCGAGGAAACGAGCGGCGGGATCGGCTTGTTGCGCGGCCCCTGAGTTACCTGGATGAAGTTCGACAGGACGATCGACATGCCGATCGCCGTAATCAGCGGCGCCAGACGGAAGGACCCGCGCAGTGGCCGGTAAGCCACCCGTTCGATGGTCCAGTTCCAGAGCGCTGCTGTCAGCATACCGACGATCATCATAAGCAAAAGCGCCAGCACAACTGGTACGCCTGCCATAAATGTCGTGAGAAGCAAGAAGACAATCAACGCGGCAAAGCCGCCTAGCATGAAGATATCGCCGTGGGCGAAGTTGATCATGCCGATGATGCCGTAGACCATGGTATAACCGATCGCGATCATACCATAAATAGACCCAAGCGTCAGCCCGTTGACGAGCTGCTGGATGAAATACTCCATCAATCTTCCCCTGGACCGGATCCTGATGGTCCGATCTCTTGTTATTAGTTATCATTCCCGAGCGTGCTCTGAGCCCGATTTCATACCTCTTTCAAATGAAAATGAAAGCAAAAAAATGCGCCGTCGGTGGATTCTTCCGAGATAAAATCGATTTGACGCTTTTGAAGCCAAAAAAATCAAACTTTCGGCAGCGTTCGCCCGCGAAATGGCCAAATCCGGCGGCAAAAACAAGAAAACGGCACGCAAACGTCGCCTGGGGTCACGCAGACGCCCCCCAAACTGGCACCCTTGAGCTGGGTGCCGGTGCCATCGGCGGCAGCGGCGCGGTGGCCAATTCGCTAAGCCTCACGCAGCCGGGAAAAATACGATCGGCAACAGGCATTCTTTCCGGCCCCCAATGCCTTACCCTTCGTAGCCCGTGGCAAAGATGACTTTCTCGCGCCGCGCCATCGATGCTATCGGGGCATTGCATGGGAATCGATGCGGCGACGCCGGAAAGACGAAAGAAGATGCTGGAGATACTGGAAAAATCGGCGATCGTCGCCGGGCAGGCAATCCTGGACATATACGGCGCCGGCCCCGCCGTGATCTACAAGGCCGACACCTCGCCGGTGACCGATGCGGACCATCGCGCCGAACACATTATTCTTGCCGATCTTGCCGCCGCCTTCCCCGGCATTCCTGTCGTTGCGGAGGAAGCCGTTGCCGCCGGGCACGTGCCCGACATCGCCGGCGGGCGCTTTTTCCTCGTCGACCCGCTCGATGGCACCAAGGAATTCGTCGAGCGCAACAGCCATTTCACCGTCAACATCGGACTCATTGAAAACGGCGCGCCCACCGCCGGTGTCGTCTATGCGCCCGCACTCGGCGTGCTTTATTCGGCCGCCGCCGGACGGGCGAGGAAGGCGATCGTCGAGGCAGGCAGCGTCGCCGGCTGCTGGACCTCTATCGGCTGCCGCCGCTGCGCTGACCGGCCGCTCGCCCTGACCAGCCGCTGGCACAACAGCGTAGAAACGATCGCCTATCTCGCAGAACGGGGCATCACCGACTACGAGGCCGTGGGCTCGTCGCTGAAGTTCTGCCTGCTGGCCGAGGGTCTTGCCGACATTTATCCGCGCTTCAGCCGGACGATGGAGTGGGACACGGCGGCGGGTGACGCGATCCTGAGGACGGCCGGTGGCGAAACGCTCACCGTGGCGGGCAAGCCGCTCGCCTACGGCAAGCGCAACCAGCCGGAAGATAGCGACTTCGCCAATCCCTGGTTCATTGCACGCGGCAGAGTCTGACAAGTATCCGCGTCATATGCTCTTCGGGCCGCTAGCGGTCGCAATGAGACTGCTGAGCGTTCCTTCGCTGAAGGGCTTGTCAATCCTCGGGACATCACGCAGATGGCTGGGCAGGGCCAGTAGCTCGCCATAACCGCTGGTAAAGCCGATGCCGATGCCGCGTGCAATCAGCGCGTCGGCAACGGTGAAGCTCGTATCGTCTCCGAGATTGATGTCGAGAATGGCGAAATCGATGGCATGACCGGCGATGAACTCCATCGCCTTTTCCTTGGTCGTGGCCACGTGGACGCTTGTGACGCCGAGAGCGTTGAGCATTTGCTCCATGTCCAAGGCGATAAGGAAATTATCCTCCAGGACGAGTACCGACCTGATGGCCGGTGGAATCTGATTGAATGGCATATATATCCGCATCCTACTGCATGTGTCCTCAAATCGACCTCGATTTAAGGACGAAGGCATGCAGCAATTCAAAGTGCTACAGCGATTTTTGCGCGTCTGATAAGACGCGCGGCGCTGTAGGTCCCCCGAGTGGCCGAGACTTGAACGACGCTATTGCACTTGGACGTGGAAGGCATTTAAAAAAGACAAGTTGCACGTAATTGACATACCCCGTTCAAATGAACGGCCGTTTCGGTTCGCTCAACCCGTCCCATCCCGCAAGCGTCAACAGTCCATCGATGTCGCGAACATCGCAGCCCTTTTCCGCCCAGCGGATGAGTCCCCGATCGGCCAGTTTCCTGAGCGTCTTGTTAGTATGGACGATCGAAAGGCCGAGCGTGTCCGCAACATGCTGCTGGGTAAGGGGAATGCTACCCCACCCGCCACTGAAAAGCTCCAGCGTCGTAGCCCTTTGGTAAAGAAGAGCGATGAGGTACGCCGCCCGCTCGAGAGCGGAGCGACGGCCGATGCTCAACAGGTTCTCGTCCAGCATCCGCTCCTCGCGCGCAGCGATCCAGGTCAGGTCATAGGCGAGTTCGGGATATTCTCTGTAGAGTTCCGAGAGCTTGCTCCGCGGGAACACACAGACCCTGATCGGCGAAAGCGCCTCGATCGAATGCTGCATTTCGCCCGTGAGGCTGCCCTGCAACCCGATGAGATCGCCGGGCATCACGTAGTTCAGGATCTGCCGCCGACCGTCGTCAAGCGTCTTGTAGCGAAAACCCCATCCGGAAAGCACAGTAAAGAGATGCTCGCATTCTTCGCCCTCCAGGAATACCGCCGCGCCACTACCGAATGCGAGTTCACCGAGCTTGAGATGGTTGACGAATGCGAGTTCGTCCGCCTTGAAGGAACGGAACACTTGAAGCGGGCGCAAGGGGCAGCCGTTGCAGGATGTTCCTTTGATGAATTTGCCTTCGGTCGCCATGAAATATCTCGAAGCCGCACAAACGGCGCAATTGCAGCGCCGCGCGTTAGTCAGACGCGCAAAGGTGCTGCAGCACTTTGAAACGCTACATTTTTCCCTGGATCGGCTGCGATTTGAGGAAAGATGCAGTGATTAGACTCGTAAATTAGCGTGGTGCGAGGCGACAACAAGGCCGAAGCCCCTAAAGCTGGTGAAGGCCAATTCGCGTCATGGACTTGCCCGCCGGCGGGCCCTATTTCTGCTCGATGTCCCCGCAAGCAGGATTGAGAGCCATGTTGTCCTATTCCGCCATTGCCAAGAACAATGTAGCCGTCATCACGGGCGCCGCCTCCGGCATCGGCCTTGCCACGGCGAAGCGCTTCGCCGGCCTCGGAATGAAGGTCGTGCTTGCAGATCTGCCCAGTGAACGGTTGCAAGAGGCCGCGGCAGAAGTAGCAAAGGCCGCTGCCGGCGGGGCAGACGATGTTGCCGCGATCGCGACGGATGCCTCGCGGGCCGACGAACTTGTGGCGTTGGCGCGCGCGACACGCGAGCGTTTCGGCCGCGTGCATGTGCTGATGAACAATGCCGGCATCCAGCCCGGCTCGTCGATGTTCGGCCCGCTGGAGAACTGGGAGGCCGTGATCAGCGTCAATCTCTGGGGCGTGATCAACGGCTCGCGCATTTTTGCACCCGCCATGATTGCCCACGGAGAGCCCGCGCTGATCATCAACACAGGCTCGAAACAGGGCATCACCACGCCGCCCGGCGATCCGGCCTACAACATCTCGAAGGCAGGCGTGAAGGTCTTCACCGAGGCCCTTCAGCACGAATTGCGCAACACGGAGAACTGCCAGGTCAATGCCCACCTCCTGATACCGGGCTTCGTCTATACCGCTCTGACCGCGCACGGCCGCACGGAAAAGCCCGCCGGCGCCTGGACGTCCGAACAGACGGTGGACTTCATGATGGAGAGCCTTGCCCGCGGAGATTTCTATATTCTCTGCCCCGACAACGAAGTCGCGCGTCCGACGGACGAAAAGCGCATCCTCTGGGCAGCCGGCGATATCGCCGAGAACCGGCCGCCGCTTTCGCGCTGGCATCCCGACTATGGCGAGGCCTTTCAGTCTTTCCTTGCCGCAAAGAAAGATTGACGGTGATCTCGGTCGAAACCGCGCGATCGGCTCGCGCTCGCCACCGTTTGCAGGGAGGACAGAGACCGTGACGAGCGGCATCCACCACATCACGCTGATTGCCCGCAAGGTCCAGGCGAATGTCGATTTTTATGTGGGCTTCCTCGGCCTCCATCTCGTGAAGCGGACCGGCGGCTACGAGGACCCAAATCAGTTGCATCTCTTTTACGGCGATGCCGCGGGCTCGCCGGGCTCGCTCGTCAGCTTCCTGATCTGGGAGGACGGCTCTCCCGGGCGTGTCGGCCACGGGCAGCCAAGCGAGATCGCTTTCGCCATTCCGCCGGAGAGTATCGGCTTCTGGCTGACGCGGGCCCTGCAGTTCAACTTCCAGACAACCGGACCGGCACAGGAATTCGGCGAGCCGGTCCTGAGATTGAAGGATCCGGATGGCGTGATCGTCAAGCTCGTCGGGACCAACGCCCTTTCTGAGCCGGCCCCGTGGGCGAGCCGCGACATTCCCGAAACGGACTCGATCCGGCGGTTGCGCGGAGCAACCGTGCTTACCGAAAAGCCGAAGGAAACGGCCCACTTTCTGCAGAACCATTTCGGCTACAGGGAAACGGCCGCGACGGAGACCATCCGCCGTCTCACCTCGTCGTCCGGAGACGTGGTCGACGTGCGCGATGCCGCCGGCTTCTGGAGCGCCGCCCCCGGCACCGGCACGATCGATCACATCGCTTTTCGCGCGCCTGACGAGGCGACGGTGCTTGCAGTGCGCGCCGATCTCGAGCAGGAGCATGCCGGCGCGACCAATGCGCATGACCGGAAATACTTCTTCTCCATTTATGTGCGCGAACCGGGCGGTTCGCTTTGCGAGTTCGCCACCGAAGGGCCCGGCTTCGCGGTCGACGAGCCTCCGGACGCGCTCGGCTCGACGCTGTTCCTGCCTCCGCATCTTGCGAAAGATGCCGCGGCCTTGGTCAAGCTGCCGCAATTCGCGCTGCCGGGCGAGCCGCGTCCGGCGCAGCGGGACCTGCCTTTCGTCCATCGCCTCTACTATCCGGAGAAGGCGAGTGACCGCACATTCGTGCTGCTGCACGGCAGTGGCGGCAATGAGATCGACATGCTGCCCTTCGGCCATCAGGTCGATCCGCATGCCACGCTGATGGGCGTGCGCGGCCGCAGCACCGAGGAAGGCTTTCCGCGCTGGTTCCGGCGCCTCTCGATGACGACCTTCGACCAAAGGGACATCCGCTCGGAGGCGGAAGCCTTCGTCGCCTTCGTGGAAGACGCGCGCCAAGGCTACGGGCTTGATCCGGACCGTACCGTGTTCATCGGATACTCGAACGGTGCGAACCTGCTGGCGGCCGTGATGCTGCTCCATCCGGGCGCGATCAGGAACGTCGTGCTGATGAGAGCCATGGCCGCGCTCGAGAACGCGCCGAAACCCGATCTCGCCGACACGAAAGTCCTGATGCTCACCGGCAAGGACGATCCTTACGGCAAGCATGCACCTGCGTTGAAGCTGGTTCTCGCGGAGGCCGGCGCGCAGCTCGAAGCCTTGGACATCGACACGCACCACGGAATCGGCGACGAGGACGTGGCGGCGATTCGCCGCTGGCTCGATGAAAACGGTCTTTAGAAGCCAGGAAAAGTTAGCTCGCCTTCGTCGTAGCGACGTGGGCGGCGAAGGCTTCGACGAAGCCGCGCAGTCGTTCGCGGGTGTCGTCGTCGGTCAATTGCCCGGCATCGTCGAAGAGCGTAGCCGCTTTCGGCACCATCAACCGCTTGCCCGACCAAAGCTGGGCGCCGAGGGTCCGCATCACTGAAAGCCAGGCGTTCTGGCTGAGAATCGTCCCGAAATTCCCGGAGGAAGCGCCGGCAAGCGCAAAGGGCCGGCCGCCGAACACCTTGCGGATATCGGCGGGCGGGCGACTAAGCCAGTCGATCGCGTTCTTGAAAACGCCAGGGATCGAATTGTTGTATTCCGGGGTGAACAGGATCACGCCATCCGCAGCGATGATCTTCTGCTTGAGCGCCGTTGCCGCGGCGGGGACGCCGCTCTCGGCCTCCACATCGCCATCGTAAAGCGGAATGCCGTGCAGGGTTGCCGTTTCAAATTCGACACCGTCGGGCGCGACCGCTTTCGCCGCATTCAGCAATCCCGTGTTGAACGACGCCTTCCGCAGACTGCCTGATATGCCGAGAAGCTTGGTCATCGATAAACACATCCTTTCACACACGCCGAATTCAATGAAAGAACTAGAAATGTGGAAAGAAAAGGAAAGCCGGAAATCGACCACGGCTTCCGCATATCGTAAACAACCGCCGCTATTCGAGCGGCTTCAATCTCGCCTCGATCTGAGCGCGTCGCGGCTCGAGGAAGGGCGGTAGCGACAGGCTTTCGCCGAGCGTCTCCATCGGCTCGTCGACTGCGAAACCGGGTCCGTCGGTGGCAATCTCGAACAGGATGCCGTTCGGCTCACGGAAATACAGCGAGCGGAAATAGAAGCGCTCGACCTCACCGCTCGAAGGCAGGCGGAAATCGTTCAGCCGTTCCGTCCATTGATGCAGCGTATCGATATCCGGCGCCCGGAAGGCGACATGGTGGACGGCGCCCGCTCCCTGGCGTGCGATCGGCAGGCCCGGCTGGACCGCCACGTGCAATTCGGCCGCCGGCCCGCCCTCGCCCATCGAGAAGACATGCACCTCTCCGACCCCGTCGGGTGACGGATAGCTGCGCACCTCAGTCATGTTCATCACATGCGTCAGCACGAGCGCGGTATTGGCGATGTTCGGCACGCTGATGGTGATCGGACCCAGGCCCTTGATCTGATGCCCGGCGGGTATCGGGCTCTTCTGCCAGGGATGCGAAGGCTGAAGCCCGCCATCGTCGACGAGCCGAAAGCGCTGACCTTCGCCGTCCTCGAAGTCGAGCGAAACCCGCCCGTCGATTTCGCCAACATCGCCCGACGTAACCTTCAGTTCATCGAAGCGCCGTTTCCACCACCGGACGGTTTCGGCGCTGCCGACGCGAAGGCCGGTGCGCGAGATGCTGTGCGTTCCCCGCCCCTCGGGCCCGACAGGCCAGTCGAAAAAGGTCAGGTCAGTGCCGGGCGTCGCCTGCCCGTCGGCGTAGAAGAGATGATAGGCGCTGGTGTCGTCTTGGTTGACGGTCTTCTTGACCAGCCGAAGCCCCAACGTGTTCGTGTAGAAGCGCAGGTTTTCGGGCGCGTTTGCAGTGATCGCAGTCAGATGATGGATACCGGTCAGTTGCAAGCTCATGAGTGCCTCCTGGATCACGATGATTTTAGGTCGGATCGACCTAAAATCATGAACGTGATCGATTCTACTGGGTTAGCGCGGGATGCGGGCGGAAAACCGCGCACACTTTTCCTCATCCCGCGCTAAGCCAATGTTGCGGCGCCTTTTCCACGTTCTGGACGCGCGGCGCCGTGGGCGGGCAGTTCGTTGAGCACAATATCGGCCCGAGCGATTGTTTCTCAAAGAGCGGCGAGAGGAACGGAATGTTCGCTCAGAGCGAACAATCGGGCAATATCCGACGCAGGTCCTCAAGATAGGCATTGTCCGCCCGCGAAATGGCGAAAGCCTTCGGGTCGATTTCGGCGAAGATCAGCGTTTCATCGGCCGAGTTCGCTCTTGCCAAAACCTGCCCGTCCGGCGAGGCAACGCGCGACAGCCCGGCAAAGGAGAACAGCGCGTCGGAGCCGCAATGGTTGATGTAGGCGACGAAGACCTGGTTTTCGAAGGCGCGCGTCTGGATCATGTGTTCGGTGATGAAGGTGCCCGACCAGCCGGCCGGAAGCGCAGTCGGCACAATGACGGCGTCGGCACCTGCGAGCGCGAGCCGGCGCACGTTTTCCGGAAACTCGACATCGTAGCAGATCAGCATGCCGCAGGTGACGCCGCGATGCTCGAAGAGACGCGTCGTCGGTTCGGACGGCGTGAAGAGCGAGCGCTCATAGTCGCCGTAGAGATGCGACTTGCGGTAGACCGTCGGGTGAGCATCGCCGTCGACGTGGACGGCGCTGTTATAGACGGCACTGCCCTCCCGCTCGGCGAATCCCGCGATGATGGCGATGCCGGCCTGCCGCGAGATACGCTGCAGCTCTCGAACGATCGGCCCGTCGGCCGGCTCCGCGAGCACCGCAATCGCCTCTCCCGCACCATAGCCGGTAATCCCGAGCTCGGGCGTGACGAGCAAAGTCGCACCCTTGCCGGCGGCCTCGCTCGCCGCCCACTCGATGCGGGCGAGATTGGCGGCAGGGTCGCCGCCAACGCTCCTCATCTGCAGAGCCGCAAGCTTCATCACTTTCTGTCCGATGACATGGCGCCGAGCAGCTTCGGCAGGTCGCCGAAGCGCGCGACGAGGCCGAAGATGATGGCGGCGGTGGTAACGAAGAGGATCGTCACCGAAGCCATGGTCGGCGTGTAGCCGTAACGCAGCGCGTTGAAGATCTTGATCGGCAGCGTCTCCATCGTGAAGCCGACGGTCATATAGGCGACGATATATTCGTTGAGCGAAAGCACGAAAGCAAAGGCGTAGCCGGAGACGATGTAGGGCAGAATCAAAGGCAGCACGATCGTGCGGAAGATTTTGCGATCATCCGCCCCCATCGTCGCGGCCGCCTCGACCAGCGAACGATCGATCGAGGTGAAGCCGAGCGATAGTGTTACGAGCGGCAGGGTGACGAAGAAGATCGCGTGGCTGACGACCGCCGTCCAGGGTTGGCCGTAGAAGCCGGCGGTCGCCCAGAAGGTCAGCAGGCCGAGCGCTGTAATGACCGGCGGCAGCGTGAAGGGGGCGACGCCGAGGAGCTGGAAGATGTTCGCCCAAGGCGCCACCCGTCGCCAGAGGAACCAGGCAAGCGGCAACGCGATCGCGACGGCGAGTGCGGCCGAAAGAAGCGCGAGTGTGACCGAGGCGACAAGAGCGTTGCGCCACTCGGGGTTCAGGAAGATTTCGCCGTACCAGGAGGCCGAGAAGCCCTCCGGCGGAAAGGCGAGCGTCTGCTTCTGGTTGACCGAGACGCCGGCGACGACGATCAGCGGCAGGGCGAGAAAGAGCGCCACCACGAAGAAATAGAATTTGCGGAAAACGGAGGTCATGCCGCTTCTCCTTTCCGTCCCGCAATCACCGTCAGCGCCACCAGTCCGAGCGTCACAAGCACCAGGAACACCGCCATCGCCGCGGCAAACGGCATGTTGGACTGATAGATAGCCTGATCGGTGATCAGCACCGAAAGCGTCCAGTGCTGCGGACGGCCGAGCAGTTGCGGCAGGAGGTAGGAGCCGAGCGCGAAGATGAAGACCATGATCAGCGTCGCCGTGATCGTGTTGCGGAGCGCCGGCACCACGACCGTGAAGAAGGCCTTGAGGGGCGAGGCGCCGAGCGTGCGGGCGGCCTCCGTCAGCGTCGGGTCGAGGCGTACGAGCGCGGGGAAGAGCACCAGCACGGTATAGGGAAAGGCCTGGTAGACCATGCCGGTCAGCACCGCCGCGAAGCTCGGCGTGAGCGCTTTCGCCTCACTCATGAGGCCGAGCGCGACGAGAATGTTGGTGATGCCGGCCGTGCGCGAGAACAGTGTCGACCAGGCGAAACCAATGATGACCTCGGAGAGAGAGAGCACCGAGAGAAGCGCCACGAGCCAAACCACCTGGACGCTGCGCGCCATGCGGGTCAAGAGATAGGTGAAAGGGAGCGCCAGCACGACGCAGCAGATCGCGACGGCGATCGCCAGCATGAGCGAGAAGCCGAGCACGCCCCCGAAGAAAGCCGAAAGAAAGCGGGCATAATTGTGGTAGACGAAGGCCGGCGTGTAGAAGCCGCCCTGCTGGCGCTGGAAGAAGCTGACGGCGATCATCGTGCCGAAGGGCACGACGAAGAAGATGGTGAGCATCGCCGCGGGGAAGAGAAGCGGCGAGTAGTCGCCGAGGGTCTGGGGCGGTTCGCGTCTCATTTGCTGAGCACCACGCAGCAATCCGGGGTAAGCGCAATGCCGACCTCCTGACCGACCGTGACTTCTGGCCGGGCCCGCGGCGTCGAAACAGCGACGATCTGGCGCCCTGCGACGTCGACAAAGGTCTCGATCGTGCCGCCGAGATCGCGCACGAAGGTGACCTTGCCGGAAAGCGCACCGGCACCGGGCGCCGTCAGGTGAACGTCCTCCGGGCGGATCGAAAGCGTCGCCTTCGCAGCGCCTGGCGGCAGTTGCAGCCCCGACACCGGCTGGCCCAGCACCGTCACGTGGTTCAAGGTGTCCTGTTCCGCTTCGATCAAATTGGTCTGGCCGATGAAGTCGGCGACGAAACTGTCGGCGGGCTGGCGATAGATTTCGATCGGCGAGGCGGCCTGGCGAATTTCGCCGCCGCTCATGACGACCACCGTATCGGCCATCGTCATCGCCTCGCGCTGGTCGTGGGTGACGACGATCGTGGTGATGCCGAGCTTCTGCTGCAATTGCCTGAGTTCCACCTGCATCGCCTCGCGCAGCTTCGCATCGAGCGCCGAAAGAGGCTCGTCGAGCAGGAAGAGCTTCGGCGAGATCGCCAGCGCCCGGGCGATCGCCACGCGCTGGCGCTGACCGCCGGAAAGCTTCGAGACCGGGCGGTCAGCATAGCCCGACAGATGGATCATCGACAGGAGCTCGTCGACCCGCTTTCTCTGGTCCTCCTTCGGCGCGCCGCGGATGCGCAAGGGGTAGGCGATGTTCTCGCCGACGGTCAGATGCGGGAAAAGCGCCAGCGACTGGAACACCATGCCGAGATTGCGCTTGTGCGTCGGCACGCGTGTAATGTCCTCGCCGTCGAGCCGTATGGCGCCCGAGGTTGGCAGGTCGAGTCCTGCGATCATGCGAAGCAGCGTGGTCTTGCCGCAGCCCGAGGGGCCCAGCATGCAGACGAATGTGCCATGCGGCACCGTGAGGTCGACGTCGTTTACGGCCCTGAAGGCCCCGAAGTCCTTGACGACGCTTTGAAGGGCAAGTCCCGACATTTGTTCCCCGTCCTGCAGCGCGCCCGTGTCTTCTCGGCCAGGGGCGGCCGCTGTGATCTTTTGAATTGCTGCGTCGGCTCCGATTTCGGGAACCGTGCAGGAGCGCTTCGTGCGCAGCTTCTACCGGCCGGCGTTCTATCGAACACGCAACGGCCGCGGTAGCATCCTTGAATTCCGATACAAGGTTATCCTCAAACCGTCAGCGGTTTAAGGGATATGTCGAACCGCGCGGACCCGCTCCGCAAATCGGAGCGGGTCCCTGAACGTCGTCAGCCGACGATCAACTCCGTCCACTTCTGGTTCAGCCAATCCGACTTCGTTTGATAGAGGTCGTAACGCGGAATGATCGGCTCGATATCGGAAGAGACGGCCGAAAATTCCTTGTCGGTCAGGTCGGTCGATTCCCGCTTGACCGTCGGCGAAGTGCCGACCTTGCGCGAGAGCGTCGCCTGGATCGAGGGCTGGCACATATAGTCGATGAAGATATGCGCCTCCTCGGCCTTTTGCGAGGCGCGCGAGAGCGCCCAGCAGCCGGAATCCTGGATGCCGCCTTCCTTCGGGAAGGTGGAGCGGACCGGATGCCCGTCGGCTGCGGCAAGACCGGTGACGTCGTGATAGTACTGGCCCATCGGAATTTCGCCGGACTTCAGCGCCTGCTCGAACTGCGCTTCGTCGCGGTACCAGAGGCGGACGTTCGGCTTTACCTCGGCGAGCTTCTCGAATGTTTTCAAGATGCCCTCTTCGGTGTCCAGCGCATTGGTGCCGCCCATGAAGGTCTTGGCGGTCACTTCGAGGAGGAACGAGTTGGAGACAAGCGCCAGCAGGCCGAGCTTGTCGGCATTCGCCGGATCCCAGAATGCCGCCCAGGAAGTCGGCGCTTCCTTGTAGACATTGGTGTTGGTCACCAGCGTGATGTACCACGAAACCGCCCCGACGCCGGCGACGCGGCCATCCGGATATTTGTTGACGAAGCGGTCGAGCAGGTTCGATGCGTTTTTGATCTTCGCCATGTCGATCGGTGTCCAGAGCTCGGTCGCCTGCCCTTTGAGCATCGCGACCTGCGACATCATCGAGACGTCGGCAGGCGCCTGGCCGGCTCGGGCCGCCTGCTCCAGCTGCACCAGCCAGGCCTCGCCGGTGGGCTCGGCGACGGATTCGACTGCGATGCCGGTTGCCTTGGTGAATTCCGGGAAGATGTTCTTGTCGAAGGAGTCCTTGAAGTAGCCGCCATAGACGCCGACCTTCAGCGACCTGTCCTGCGCCCGAAGCACCGCCGGCATCGCCAGCATCGATGCGCCGGCGAGTCCCGCACCGAGCAGCGTGCGGCGCTTGATGGAATTGATGTTCATCGCATGTCTCCTTTGTTTTGCGGTCGTTGCCGCGTTCCCTGTTCCAGTTGATTCTTTATGTCTTCTAGCCGCGATGGTGGAGCGGGATAAAGCGAGGCTCCGCCTCTATTCCGCCCGCACGCTGCGATCGCTCCCGCGCTGTCCTGAGGTCTCGGGCCTTATTATCGCGCTGCAATCGCCCAGTCGTCACGCAAGATCATGGACCTTCATGCTTCCCATCATGCCTTGCTGGCAACGGTGGGGCTGAAGACCATCAGGCTCAGGATCTCGAAGAGCACCTGGGCGCCGGCGTGAGCGGTGTTGGTCGTCGCGTCGTATTGCGGCGCCACCTCGACGACATCGCCGCCGACGAGATTGACGCCCTTGAGGCCGCGGGTCAGTTCCAGCACCTCGCGAGTCGTGAGCCCGCCGACTTCCGGTGTGCCCGTGCCCGGCGCGAAACTCGGATCGAGGCTGTCGACGTCGAAGGAGATATAGGTCGGGCCATCGCCGACGATCTTCTTCGCCTTCTCGATGATGGCGGGAATGCCGAGACCGGTGACTTCCTCCGCATGGATCACGGTCATGCCGGACTCGTAGGAGAACTCCCAGAGATACTCGGCCGCGCCGCGGATGCCGATCTGGATGACGCGGGTCGGGTCGAGCACGCCGTCGAGTACTGCATTGCGGAACGGCCCACCGTGGTGGAACTTGGTGAGATCGAAGGCGCCGCCGGTGTCGCAATGCGCATCGATATGGATCATGCCGACGGGCTCTTTTTTCCCGACGACCTTCAGAATCGGATGCGTGATCGAATGGTCGCCGCCGACGGAGAGCGGCACGACGCCTGCCTCGACGATCTGATCGATGCGCTTCTCGATGTCCTCGTGGCTGAGTTCCAGGCGGTAGCGGCTGCGGAAGGGAATGTCGCCGATATCGGCGACCCTGAGATCATGCACCGGCGCGCAGCCGAGAACATGGTTATAGGGACCGATGCGCTCGATCGCACGCAGTGCCCGCGGTCCGAAACGCGAGCCCGGGCGGTTGGTGACGCCGAGATCCATGGGAATACCGACGATCGCTACCTGGAGATTGCCGAAGTCCGGGCTGTCGGCGTCGACCGGCATGTACGGGGCGCTCAGAAACGTCGGCACGCCGGCAAAGGGCGCGAGCCGCGTGCCGCTTTTCGTGAAGATCTTGTCCGCGACCTTGCGGAACGTCGGATCGAAAAGCTCGCCGCCATGGCTTTCGCCGTATTTCGCCCTCAAGTCGTTGAGCTTCTTCTCATCCCAAGCCATGCGCGGAATCTCCCGTGTCTACAGTGCGGAACGCGGAAAGCATGCGGTTTTCCGCCAATCCCGCTCTACTTGTTAGAATCGATCCGGGGCAGGCCCATGACACACCGCGGATCCTTATCTGCGGATTTTCGCAGAGCTGACATGGCGCGACCAAGTTCCCCGGGCATTCGTTTTAATTGGAGATATTAGGGACAAATCTTCTGGAAAATCAATTGACATTGTTATAGCGTTTCGCGTGAGAAAAATTCACATAGACGCCACCCCTCCGGAGCCCGTTCTTGTCGAGCCGCCTGCCCCCGCTGAACCCGCTGCGCGCCTTCGAAGCGACGGCTCGGCGCGGCTCCGTTTCCGCCGCGGCGCGCGAGCTCAACGTGACGCACGGCGCGATAAGCCACCAGATCAAAGCGCTCGAACAGTCCTTCAACGCACCGCTTTTCGAGCGCGGCGGCAAGCGGTTGAGGCTGACGCCCCAGGGCGCTTTGCTCTTGCCGGCGGTCACCCACGCCTTTGCCGAGATAGCCGCGGCCACGGCGGCGATGACGCGGCCCGCAACGAGCGGCGAACTTCGGGTCACCTGCGTACCGGCACTGCTCTCCTTCTGGATGATCCCGCGCCTGCATCAATTCACCGAGCAGTTCCCCGACGTGCGGTTGAAGCTGATCGCCTCCAATGACGAGGCAAACCTCCATTCCCCCGATGTCGATGTCTGCCTGCTCTATGGAGACGGCAACTGGCAGGACTGCTGGGCGAGGCTCTGGAGCCGGCTCGAGCTCTTCCCCGTTGTCAGCCCGACGCTGCTCAACATGCGCCCTCTGCGCTCCATCCGTGATCTGCGCGACCACGTGATGCTGCACGGCGACGATGGGCGTGAGTGGAACACCTGGCTCACTGCCGCCGACGCGATTGATCTGCAGCGCGGCCGCCAACACTTTATGAGCGATGCGCGCCTGTCGACCGAGGCGGCTCTGCACAATCAGGGCGTCGCGCTCGGCGACACGATCACCGCCGGCAGTCTGATCGCCCGCGGCGAACTGATCGCACCCTTCGATCTGACCGTTCCGGCTAATGACGCGTTCTTCGTCGCCTGCCGCAATGAGGTCCGTGCGGCGCCGATCGTCCGCGTTTTCATCGACTGGCTCTTTGCCGCCCTTGAAAGCGACCCCATGCCGGAGCTGCAGATGTCGGCCCGCACCATCATCCGCAGCCGCGTGTCGAAACCGGAAGGCACCGGCCGCAAGGCGCCGACTTTCCAGCCCGTTTCCTCGCCACGCAGCCGGCGTCCCGAACGCCCGCAAAAACGCAAGGTCAAGCCATAAGGCGGGAACCGAAAATCCCACGTTCCGTTCAACAGCAGGAAATCCGCCATGCCGCATTTCAACCCCCTCATCGAAAAGCTCTCGCCGCCGCCGGTTCCCTCGGTGCTTGCATGGGCGAAGGCCTATGATGGGGCAAAAGGCCCGTTGATCGATCTCTCACAGGCCGTTCCGGGCTATCCCCCCCATCCCGACATGCTGAAATGGCTGGGGGAAGCCGCGGCGTCGACTGAATATACGGGCTATGGTGCGATCGAAGGCGAGCCGGAATTGCGCAGGGCCTATGCCGAACAGGTTGCGACGCTCTACGGCGCGGCGATCACCGCCGAAAACATCCACATCACCTCCGGTTGCAACCAGGCCTTCATCGCAGCCGCGATGGCAATCGCCCGCGCGGGCGACACCGTCCTGATGACCAATCCCTATTACTTCAATCAGGAAACGACCCTGGCGATGCTCGGGATCAATGTCGAGCTGGCACCCCTCGACGCCGGCGCCGGCTTTCTGCCGGAGGTCGAGACGGTCGCTTCCGCCCTCCGGCCGGGCATTCGCGCGCTTGCCCTCGTCTCGCCCAACAATCCGACCGGCGCGCTCTATCCGCCGGAATTGCTCCAGCGCATCTACGAGCTCTGCCGGGCAAACGGTACCTGGCTGATCCTCGACGAAACCTATCGCGACTTCCTGCCGGATGCGGTTGCTGCGCCCCATGGCCTGTTCCGGGCCCAAGGGTGGCAGGACGGCTTCATCGCCCTCTACAGCTTCTCGAAATCCTTCTGCATCCCCGGCCATCGCCTCGGCGCGATCACCGCCGGCCCTGCGCTCATCGCGCAGGTTGCCAAGATCATGGACAACCTGCAGATCTGCGCGCCGCGCTCAGCGCAGGCGGCCGTCGCCAGGGCTATTCCGGCTCTGACCGACTGGCGTCTTGCGAACCGTGCCGAGATCGCCGCCCGCGCGAATGCCATGAGGGACGTCATGAGCCGCCTGCCGCAATGGAAGCTGCAGGCCGCCGGCGCCTATTTCGCCTATATCCGCCACCCCTTCCCCGACATCGACTCGCAATTCGTCGCCGAGAAGCTCGCGAAGCTCGCCGGCGTCATCTGCCTGCCGGGCGACTATTTCGGTGAAGGCCAGGAAAACTACCTGCGCTTCGCCTTTGCCAATGCCGACGTGCCGACGATCTTGAAGCTCGAGGAGCGGCTCGCGGGCTTTGCCCTGCCGGGTATCTAAGCGGGTTTAGCCTCTACGGGCGATCAGGATGCCGATCAGCACGATCGCGCCGCCGATCGCCTGCATCAGGCCTACAGGCTCGCTCAGCAAGACCCAGGCGAGCAGCGCAGCGACCACCGGCTGCAGCAGCAGCGTCAGCGAAGAAAAGGCCGGCGGCAGATAGGCGAGCGCATAGGTGATCGCCACCTGCCCGCCGGCATGGCTGACGAAGGCGAGACCGATGAGCATGGCCCAGCCGAAGGCGCTCGGCGGCAGCAAGGAGGGCTCGGTGAACAAGGCGAGCGGCAGCATGCAAACGGCCGCCGATGCCGTGCTCCAGAGCATGATGCGGTTGGTGCTGAAACGGCTTCGCAGTCGGCCTATGGCGAGAATGTAGCCAGCATAGAACATGGCAGCGATGATCGCGATGCCATCGCCGGCGAGATCGCCGCCGCCAAGCGCCGCCGGGCCGCCTTTCAGGACCACGACACCTATGATGGCGGTGGCGAGGCCAGCTACGAAGATACCGCTCACGGGCGAGCGGAACAGGACCCAGCTTGCAAGCGTCACGAAGACCGGTGCGACATTGGCAAGCAGCGTCGCGTTGGCGACGGACGTCATGGTGAGCGACAGGTGCCAGGCACCAAGATCGATGGCGAGAAAGATGCCAGGCAGGACGAGCAGAGCGTAGTCGGAGAGTCGCTGTGGAGGCTTGTCGGTAGCCGCACCGTTGCGGAGCTGAGACCAGACGACCAGCGGTATCAATGCCAGCGCCACACGCCAGAAAGCGGTCGCCATCGGCCCCACTTCCGAGAGCCTTACGAAGATCGGCGATCCGCCGATGGCGGCGCCGCCGATCAGCAGTGCGGCCATGGCAAGCGAGTTTTGCGAGGGGGCGGAGCTGACGGCTTGGGTCACGGCGGTATCCGATCGAAGGGGGGAACGCCGCGAGATCGACGGCGCCGTCAAGCGAGCTACCAGAATCGCAGAGTAAACGACAGTCGGATTTCGCCGCAAAGGTGCTGAAAACGGCCGCACGCCAAAAAGGTGCGGCCGTGCCCCGGAGACATTCTATCAGGCTGCGTCCGGCAGATGCACCGTCTTCACCTCCAGGAAATCCTCAAGGCCGAACATGCCGCCTTCCCGGCCATTGCCGGACTGCTTGTAGCCGCCGAAGGGGCTGCCATAGCGGTGCGGACCGCCATTGATGTGCACCATACCGGCACGCAGCCGCGCGGCCACCCTTTGCGCCCGCTCGGGATCGCCGGTCTGGACATAGGCCGCGAGCCCGTAATTGGTGTCGTTGGCGATCTCTATCGCCTCCTCCTCCGTGTCGAAGGGAATGATCGAAAGCACCGGACCGAACACTTCCTCGCGCGCGATCCGCATGGTATTGTTGACAGCGGCGAAGATCGTCGGTTTGACGAAGTAGCCGGTCTCGAAGCCTTCCGGCTTGCCCGGACCGCCGGCAAGCAGGATCGCCCCCTCGGCGACGCCCGCTTCGATCAGCGCCTGCACACGCTCGTATTGAATATGGCTGACGAGCGGCCCGATATGGGAGCCTTCCCTCGGCGGATCGCCAACTCTCGCCTCCCTGCCGACGCGCCGGGCGATCTCCACCACCTTGTCGTAGACGCTGCGTTCCACCAGCATGCGGGTGGGCGCATCGCAGGATTGGCCGGAATTGTTGAAGCATTCGAGAATGCTGGCGGTAACGCGTTCCTCGATATCGGCATCGGCGAAGACGATGTTCGGCGACTTGCCGCCGAGTTCGAGCGTAACGCGTTTGACCGTATCGGCGGCGTCCTTGCTGACGGCGATGCCGGCCCGCGTCGAACCGGTGAACGACATCATGTCGATGTCCTTGTGCTTCGAGAGCGCCGCCCCGGCATGGATGCCGTCGCCGTTGACGAGGTTGAAGACGCCGGCCGGGAAACCCGCCTCGTGGATCATCTCTGCGTAGAGCATGGCATTGAGCGGCGTGAACTCGCTCGGTTTCAGGACGCATGTGCAGCCGGTCGCAAGCACCGGCACCACCTTGAGCGCGATCTGGTTGACCGGCCAGTTCCACGGGGTGATGAGCCCGCAGACGCCGATCGGCTCGCGCAGAAGCGTGTCGCCGTTCGGCAATTTCTCGCGCAGCTTAAGGTTCTTCAGCGCATCGATATAGCCCTGCAGATGGCCGACACCGACATCGGCCTGCTGCTCGCGGCTCATCGTTTTCGGTGCGCCGAGCTCGGCGGTGATCGTATCGGCCATTTCGTCGTAGCGGCGCTTGTAGATCGCGAGCAGCTTTTCGAGCAGCGCCAGCCGTTCCTCGACGCTCGTCCGGCTGTAGCTTGCAAAAGCCTTCCTAGCGGCCGTAACCGCGCGGTCAATGTCTTCCGCTGTGCCGAGCGAGACGACCGCGATGGGTTTTTCGGTTGCCGGGTTGAGCACGTAGAGATCGTTTTGCGTGATCGGATCGACCCATTCGCCGTTGATATAGAATTTCCGCTTGTCGAGCATTCGCTCCTCCTTCCCGTCAAAGTGTCTTTTGCTTGTCAGTGAGCCAATCCTTGATGAGCTGCCGGTAACGTTCGCCGGAGAAGCTCGGGAAATGCCCGCCGTGGACTAGGCGCACAGGTATCTTCAAGAGGCGCTCCATCGATGAGAGATAGTGCTCCGCGTTGGAGTGGTAGGTGTCCTCGACGAGCGGCCCGTCGTAGAGTATGTCGCCGCTGAAAAGTACACCCGTCTTCCTCTCCCAGAGCGCGATGCCGCCAGGCGAATGTCCCGGCGTATGGATCACCTCGAAGACCCGGTCGCCGAGATCGATCGTGTCGCCGTCCTCGAGAATGCGCGTCGCCCCAGCACCTTTCACCGCATAGCACTCAGAACAATATGGTTCCGGCGGCAAGGCGTCGAAGATCTCGTCGGTGACGTAAGGATCGGCAAGCGTGTTCGCCCGCGTCGGATACGCCAGCAGATCGGCCTCTGCCGCATGGACGGCGCGGCACTCGAATTCGTGGTGACAGCCGATGTGATCGAAATGCGTATGGCTTGCGATGGCAATGAGGTCGCGTTCGGTGACGATGGGTACCCATCGCCTGAGCGACACCACGCCCATGCCGCTGTCCACCAGCATGTCGCGCTCGCGGCCGCGCACATGCCAGATGTTGCATCGATAGAATTCCTTGATGAAAGGCTCCGATATGGCGGTCACGTCGTCATCGAGACGCTTCACCGCATACCAGTCTTCCGGAGCAATCCGACACATCGATCACGCATTCCCGCTTGCCGGGGGCAAGGCTACGACGTCGGCCGCACGCACCGCAAGGGGGATGATCTCCCCCTCGCCGACGTCGGCGGATTGCGGAAGATGCGCCACCAGCGTCCTGTCCGCCGCTCCCTGTGGCTCGAGATGGCAGCGGTAATGCGTACCGAAGAAGGCGCTGCCGACAACACGCGCGTCGCCGAGGGCAATCAGCGGACCATCCGTCCTATCGGAAGTGCGGAAGTGTTCCGGTCGGATGGTGAGGGTGATCGCATCGCCGGCGTTCGGCGCTGCCGCGGGGAAATTCGCCGCCGGCAGGGCAATGTCTCCGAGCGAAGTCTCTACCTGCGCCGATCGGCCATCGGCCTCTCTGATACGTCCCGGCACGAAGTTGACTTCGCCCATGAAACCAGCCGAAAACAGCGATCTCGGGCGCATGTAGACCTCGGACGGCGGGCCGAAATCCTCGATCCGCCCCTGGTTCATCACGACGATCCTGTCGGCGATCGCCATCGCCTCCTCCTGATCATGGGTGACATGGACGAAGGTCGTGCCGACCCGCTTCTGGATCGCTTTCAGTTCATCCTGCATCTGGCGGCGGAGCTTGAGGTCCAGGGCTCCGAGCGGCTCGTCGAGAAGCAGGACGTCGGGGTCGACGGCGAGCGCCCTTGCAAGCGCCACGCGCTGGCGCTGGCCGCCGGAAAGCTCGTGCGGCCGCTTGCCCGCAGAGGCTTTGAGACCGACAAGCTCAAGGAAGCCGAGCGCTTTTTCGTTGCGCTCGACCTTGGCGAGCCCACGCATCCTCAGGCCGAAGCCGACATTATCGACGAGCCGCATGTGCGGAAACAGCGCATAGTCCTGGAACATCGTCGTGGTCGGCCGTTTGGCAGGCGGCACATAGGTCATGTCACGGCCACCGATGACGATGCGGCCGGCGCTCGGCGAGAGGAATCCGCCGAGGATGGAGAGCAGCGTGGTCTTGCCGCAGCCCGAGGGGCCGAGCAGCACGATGAACTCGCCTGCCCGAATGTCCAGCGTAACATTGTCGAGCGCGGTGAAGCCCCCGAACGTCTTGGTGACGTTCTCGATCGAGACGGGTGCGGTCATTGTTTCCTCGTCCTTCCGAACAGGAATAGTTCCAGGATCAGGAGCAGCGCCACCGAGACCAGAAACACAAGCGAACCGACGGCGTTGGTCTTGGGATTGAGGCCGGAGCGCAGCATGCTCCAGATCTCGACGGGAAGCGTCACGTCGAAACGCGAAAGCAGAAAGGCGATGATGAATTCGTCCCAACTGAAGGTGACCGACAGGAAGAAGGCGGCGAGAATCGACGGCATCAGCATTGGGGCGGTAACCAGCACCATCACTTTGAAGTCGTTGGCGCCGAGGTCGCGCGCGGCGCGCTCGATATTGATGTGGTGGTCGCCCATAGAGGCATAGATGATGGCGAAACAGAGCGGCAGGTTGATCACCACATGGCCGATCCCGACCGTCATGAGCGACAGCGGGACATTCAGCGCATTGAGCACGGCGAGCAGGCCGAGCGCGATGATCAGGTAACTGACGGTCATTGGTGCGATCAGCAACCCCCGCTGCAGCGCCGAGGCCGGCAACCTGTAGCGCGCGAGACCGTAAGCGGCGAGAAATCCGAGAAGGCAGGCGACGATAGAGGATGCGAGCGCGACCAGCAGCGAATTGCCGAGCGCCGCCATCAGTTTGCGGTCGGCAAAGACCGCCTCGTACCATTGCTTCGAGAAGCCGTTGAAGGGCGGCACGGGCAGCCTTCCGTCCTGGAAGGAGAAGAGCACCAGCACCACGACGGGCAGGAAGATGAAGGCGTAGGCGCCGACGAGATAGGTCCAGGAGAGGCTGCTAAGAAAGAGCCTGCGCATCGTCACGCCCTCTCGATCTTCAGCCAGCGGGCGCAAAGAACATAGGCGAGCGTAACCACCAGCATCAGGATGATGGAGAGCGCCGCAGCCATCGGAAAGTCCGCCCGCCGTCCGAGCTGCAGCATGATGATTTGCGGCAGAACCAGCTCATTATTGCCGCCGAGGATCTGCGGCGTGACATAGTCGCCGATGCAGAGCACGAAAGTCAGGAAAGCACCGGTCATGATGCCCGGCAGTGTCAACGGCAGGACGACATGCCAGAAGGTCTGGAACGCATTGGCACCGAGATCGGCGGCGGCACGCCGGTAATTGGGAGAAAGCTGTATCAGGTTGGAATAGATCGTCAGCGTCAGCAGCATGACGAAGAAATGCACGAAGCCGAGCACGGTCGCGCTGCGCGTGCTGGCGATCTCGATCGGCTCGGCAACGACGCCGAGACCCATGAGAGCCTGGTTGATGACACCGTTCTTGGACAGGACGAGGAGCCACGAATAGGACCGCACGACATAGGAGGTCCAGAACGGCAGGATGGCGAGGATCAGCGCCATGCGCTGGAAGCGTCTCGGCACGCGTTCGGCGATGATCCAGGCGAGCGGATAGGCAAGCAGCACCGAGAGTACGGTGACGGTCAGCGTGATCTCGACCGAATTCGTCAGCCCTTTGAGGAAAGCGCTCTCAGAAAAGAAACGCAGGTAATTGTCGAGGCTCCAGACCCGGACGATCTCCCGCCCCTCGCGCTTCCAAAGGCTCATCGCCGCCATGAAGACGAAGGGGGCGACGAAGAAGGCGATGATCCACAGAAGCGCCGGGGCGACAAAGCCCCAGGCTCTCCGGCGATCGACGTCTTCAAGGGTGATGACTGTCATGAAGGCTCCATGCGGAGTTTAGCCCGCGACATCTGCAAACTCGACGCCCATCCTGACGATCAGGCGCTCGGGGCCTCGCGCGGGTATGCACACATCAGCGAGGGTCCCCACAGGAGAGGACCACCGGCGCATCCTATTGCTGCAGCATTTCGGTCCACGCATCCTGGAACTGCTGATCGAGTTCCGCGCTCGGGATCGGATAGAGCTGTGTCTTCTTGAGGTACTCCGCCTGATCGTCGAACCGCAGCGCCGTCTTCTGCGCCTCGGTCAGATGCGCCCCGGCCTTGCTGTTGGCAGGCATCGCCCAATAGCAGGAGGATGTCGCCAGCCGTGCCTGCCCTTCCGGACTGAGGATGTACTGCACGAATTTCAGTGCAAGCTCCTGCTTGCTGGAATCCTTCATCACGCCGATCGACTGCGCCCAGCGGACGGCACCCTGTTCCGGGATCGTCCAGTCGAGGTTCGGCTTGTCGGTGGAGAGGCCGGCCGTGAGCCACTCACCGCCGCCGACGAGAATGTCGACTTCGCCGGTCGCGAGCGCCGTCTGCGAGGAAACCACATCGCTCACCTGCTTGGACACGGCCCGCATCGCCGCGAGCTTTTCCTTGATCGCCGGCATGTCCGCCTCGGAGAGCTCGGCCGTCTTTTTGCCGAGTCCCAGCCCGACAAGGCCGATCACCGGCAGATAATAGTCATAGATGGCAACCCTGCCCTTGTATTTCTCGGACCACATGACCGACAGGTCCTGCATGTCCTCCGGATCGACCTTCGTCTTGTCGTAGGAGATGGTGTTGTAGCCGAACTTCTCGGTGGCGGCGTAGGTCTTGCCGTCCTTCATGTTGTTGGCCTCCATCCGCACTTCCGGGAAGATGTCCGCGCTCGGCAGCCTGTCGGCCGGCATTTCCGCCAGGAGGTCGAGCTCGATCGCGCGATGGACATCGACTCCGTCGATCACCAGCACGTCCCAGTCACCGGGCCGCGATTGATCGAGGATCGACAGCGCCGCGCCGGTGCCCTCATAGACCTTGAAATTCACCTTGACGTCGTTGGCTTTCTCGAAGGGCTCGAGCAGCGCCGGATCCGTGTGGTCGCACCACACCAGCGCATTGAGCTCCTCCTGCGCAAAGGCCGGCACCGGAGCGGAGCTAATCGATGCGACCGTGACGGCAAGTGCCGCCGCCGAGGCGAGCAGACGGCGCGCGCCCGCGCCACCGTGGACTGACTTCATCATGCTGTTGCCCTCTGTTTGTGACGCTCGTCTTGGCGCCTTCAAAAAAAGATTGAATGAACTCATTTTTTAAGTCAATCTCAATTTTGAGGACATTCATAATTCCAGGAAACATTTCATGGCGGGCTTGCGAGCACGACAAAAGGCAGACCGGAATCGACGCATTTTGGAAGCGGCCACCGACCTCTTCCGCGAGGTCGGCTACGACAGCGCCCGCATCGAGGACATTGCGGAACGTGCGGAGGTCTCGGTCGGCACCTTCTACAACTATTATGAGAACAAGGGCGATATCCTGGTCGCGACCGTCTCGATGGAGGTCGAAGAAGTCCTGGCGGCCGGCAAAGCAATCGTGGACGACCCGCCGGCTTCGGTCCAACGGGCGCTCGATGCGTTGATCGGCCAGTATTACGGCCATTCGCTCGTCTATCTCAGCAAGGAAATGTGGCGCACGGCGATGGCGATTTCGATCCAGCAGCCGGCGAGCCCTTTCAGCAAGCGCTACACCGAACTCGACCGGCGGCTTTGCGATCAGGTCACAACCCTCATCCGCAAGCTGCAGTTGAAAGGCCTCGTCGCGCCGGACCTCGACACGCAGGCCGTCGGCGAGATGTTCTTCAACAATCTCAACATGGAGTTCACCGAGTTCGCCAGGGACGAGGCGATGTCGCTCGATGAGCTCAAGGCGCGTGTCGCGCGGCAAAATCGGCCGCTTGCCACATTGATCGCCAGCTGCTGACCCAGCCTTCAACGGGATGACAATGACGCATGATCAGACCCAAGCGGTGCTTGCCGCCGCCGACCGGCTCGTGGCCGCTTTCGCGCGCCACGACAGCCCTGCCTATTTCGCTGCCTTTGCTCCGGCGGCCACCTTCGTGTTCCACAACCTCGATCGGCCGTTGCTGAGCCGTGCCGAATACGAGGCGGAATGGGCTTTATGGGAGGAGCGTGACGGCTTCCGCGTCCTCGCCTGTCGGTCCAGCGACCGGCATGTCCAGATGCTCGGCGACGTCGCGATCTTCACGCACCGCGTCGAAACGGAGCTTGAATTCGCTGGCGAACCGACAACGACGAAAGAGCGGGAAACGATTGTGTTCGAGAAGACAGCAGCCGGAGAATGGCTGGCAGCGCATGAGCATTTGTCGCCGCTGCGCTGACCTCAGATCGCGCCGATGACGAGTGCGCAGACGAAACAAAAGGCGGCGGCCACCGCAATGGAATGGGGAATGAGCTTGGCCGATGGGCGCCGGGCCGGTTGAGGCCGGTAGACGGTGTAGCGGGATTGGGTCATCGCCTTGGTCGCGTTCATCTCATCTCTCCGCTGTTATGGCGTTGGCCTGTATCCATGTTCTCCTATATTCTCGATTAAGTTTGTAGATATTATTTTCTGCAGATCGCGCGAGGGATGAAAAATCCGTTTACGCCGGTGTTAATGGCTGTTGTTGCGCTCGCGCTCCTGCAGGTGGCGCGACCAGGTTTCGCTGAACCAGGGCTTCAGCAACGACACGTCGGCCGAGCGGTGCGAGCGGCTGAGCCCGCTGTCGGGCTCGACCAGGGTCCAGATCGTGAAGGCGGTTAGCTGATGCTTGCCGAAGGTCTGGATCAACGGGATATCGGCGGCATCGCGGCCGCGCGCGACGGGAATGCGGCCTGCTCGCCGGGCATTGTTCTTGGCATCGAACGTGTACCAGCGGCCACCCAGGAAGACCTCGAACCAGGCGTTGAAATCCATCGGCGCCGGAGTCTCCGGCATGCCGAGATCGGCCATGTAGCCGTTGACGTAACGGGCGGGCATGTTCATGCAGCGGCAAAGCGTGACGGCGAGATGCGCATAGTCGCGGTTGACGCCGAGCCGGTCCTCATGCGCTTCGAGTGCAGTGCGCATCGCCTGCGCGTAGCCGTAGCTGAAGAGCAGCCGGTCGTGCACGTAATCGCAGATTGCCTGCACGCGCTGCCATCCCGCCGACACATCGCCGAAGAGCTTCCACGCCAGTGCACCGAGCCGGTCAGTCTCGCAATAGCGGCTGGCGCAGAGATAGGGCAGCACGGCCGGCGGAAGCCTCTCCACCGGCACCTCTTCGGCGAGCGGGTCGAAGGCGTCGAGCTTTCCCTCATCCCTGATCACGGCGTCGTAATCGAAGCGCGTTTCCCCCTCGGGCAGGATCATGCGCAGACAGACATTGCCGTGCGGATCGGTAACTTCCTCCATCGGGACGACGGGCGACGCCACTGGCCCGCGCTCGCGCACGACATCGTCGCGTCGTTCGGGCACAACTGAAAGATAGGTCATCATCGGGGTCGGCTGCGCACATTCGATACCGATTTGGTAACCGAAGCGAATGAACATGTTCCGACCTCCCCTGATGGGCGCGACGATCCGGCACTCTCCTTGCCGTGGCATCGGATGGCGTTTGGGCCCAGATGCCCCCGATCCGGATGCTCCCTCTTCGCCTCAACCCGCGATCTCGTCGAAGACCGGCCAGGAAGCCGCCACAGATGCCTGCGAATGGGAAACTCTAGCGCAACATCCACTGCAGCGGAATCGATCTCGAAGAGAAACGCGCGCCCGCCGCAACCGGGTGCGCCGAGCGCTGCTCGGAACGCTCAGGGAGCCTTCGCGGCGGTTACCAGCCGACCGCATCCTTGAACATGTACCACCAGGAGCCGATCGTCGAGTATTGCGCCCGGAACATCCTCCCGCCGGGGAACGGAAACCAGGGCAGCTTCGCAAAGACGTCGAAGCGGGTCGCGTCGCCGTCGATCGCTTCGGCAAGAATGCGGCCGAAGAGATGCGAACCCGTGACGCCGTGGCCGCTGTAGCCGTGCGCGAAATAGGTGTTGGCGCCGATCCGGCCCATCTGCGGCACGCGCGTGAAGGAGAGTGCGAAGTTGCCGCTCCAGGCATAGTCGATCTTCACGCCCCTGAGGCGCGGGAACACCCTTTCCATATTGGGCCTGAGCTTGGCCGCGACGTCCGCCGGATCGGTACCGCCATAGACCGTGCCGCCGCCGAAGATCATGCGTTTGTCGGCGGAAAGCCGGAAATAGTCGAGGATATAGCGCACGTCCTCGACGCACATGTCGCTCGGGATCAGCGAATGGGCGAGTTCCTCGCCGAGTGGCGCTGTGGTGATGATCTGCGTCGAAACGGGCATGACGCGCGACACGAGCGCCGGCACCGCATCGCCGAGATAGGCGTTTCCGCAGAGCACGACGATGCGAGCGGAGACCTCGCCCTGATCCGTGTAGACTGTCGGCCGCGCCGCCTCGTGGTCAACACGCGTCACCGGCGATATCTCGTAGATGGTGCCGCCGAGGCTCTCAAAGGCCCGGGCCTCGCCGAGCGCCAGATTGAGTGGATGCATGTGGCCGCCGGTGGTGTCGAGCATGCCGCCGCAATAGGCCTCGGAATTGACGAGTTTGCGCAAGGCCTCGCGATCGAGAAGCTGGTGATCGTCCATTCCGTATTTGCGCCAGAGCGCCCGCTTTGCCTCGAGCTCCTTCATATGCGCGCCGGTATAGGCGGCGTAGATGTTCCCCGGCTTCAGGTCGCACTCGATCTGGTATTGGCTGACGAGCCGGCGGATGATCCGCCCGCCCTCCTGCACGAGGCCGCCGATGAAGCGCGCGGCATCCTCGCCGTAGCGGCGCTCAATCGTCGACAGGCTGGCATTAAGGCCGTTGACGATCTGGCCGCCATTGCGTCCCGAAGCGCCCCAACCCACCTGGGCGCCTTCGACCACGGTGACCTTGTAGCCCTTTTCGGCGAGATGAATGGCTGTCGACAGGCCGGAATAGCCGGCGCCGACGACGCAGATGTCGGTTTCGGTCCGGCCCTCAAGTTTAACGGGCGTGCGGATGATGTTGCGGGAGGCCGCGTAATAGCTTGTCGGATAGCGGCCGTCCCCGGCATAGGGTTTCTTCGCGCTTGCCATCATACGGTTTCCAGAGAGGCGCTGAGCCGTTCGGTCGGACTTTGCAGGCTGTCGAGCTGTCGGCAGCAGGAGGCATATCGCAAATCTTGCCCCTTGACCATGCGGCGCCCTGGCTGCCATATTGCTCAGATGTCAGACCAATTCTGGTCCCGGAGAACCGGATGCCTCAGCAGGATAGAGCGACGCTGCTACCCTTGCCGCCCCTCGATCGGGCGCAGCAGGTGATATCCGCGCTGGCCGACTACATCCAGGAAGCCGGCCTGAAACCGGGCGACCGGCTGCCGGCCGAACGCGAGTTGATGACGGCACTTGCCGTCGGACGCTCGACGGTTCGGGAAGTCCTCAGCCATTTCCAGGCACTCGGCGTCGTCGAGGCGCGCAAAGGCAGCGGCACCTATCTCCTGCGTGCTATTTCCGGCGCGACCATCCACATGCCGCTGGCGCTCGACACCGAGCATCTGCGCGACGCCCTCCTGCAGACGCTGGAAGTGCGTCGTGGTATCGAGGCCGAGGCCGGGATGGTGGCGGCTCGCCGTCGCACCGATGCCGACCTCATCAATATCGAGACGAAGCTCGACGAAATGGAACGCGTCCATCTCGCCAAGGGCACCTCCGGCCCGGAGGACCTCGCCTTTCATCTCGCGATCTACGACGCGACCCACAATCCGCTTTTCCGGCAACTGCTCGAGCAGATGCGTGAGGCCTTCGAGCGCTTCTGGGAGAAACCGTTCGACCGGCCGGATTTCGCGCGGCGATCCTTTCCGTTTCACCGCACGCTCTTCAACGCGATCGCTGCGCAGGATGCCGACGCCGCGCGCCAAGAAACACTGAAAATCCTCGCAATCGTCGAGGAAGACATCAAGGAAATGTCCAGATGAACGACGGCTTCGATCCGTTCGACAGAGCCTCCCTGATCGTCGCCCATGACGACGGCCACGCCTTCGATGCCGTCGTGCCGCCAATCGTCCAGACGTCGCTTTTCACGTTCAAGGACTATGATGAGATGATCGCCTCCTATCGGGGCGAGCGCGTGCGGCCGATCTATACGCGCGGCCTCAACCCTACGGTCCGGGCTTTCGAGGAGATGCTGGCCACGCTTGAAGGTGCGGAGGACGCGATCGGCTTTGCGAGCGGCATGTCGGCGATCTCCTCCACCGTCCTCTCCTTTGTCGAGCCGGGCGACCGGATCGTCGCGGTGAAGCATCTCTATCCCGATGCCTTCCGCCTGTTCGGCACGCATCTGAAGCGCATGCGGGTCGAAGTCACCTATGTCGACGGACGCGACGAGGAAGAGGTCGCCAAAGCGCTCCCCGGTGCCAAGCTCTTCTACATGGAAAGTCCAACGAGCTGGGTGATGGACACCCACGACGTGGCGGCGCTGACAGCGCTTGCCAAGAAGCAAGGGATCGTCACCGTCATCGACAATAGCTGGGCGAGCCCGGTGTTCCAGCAGCCGATTTCGCTCGGTGTCGATCTCGTCATCCATTCCGCCTCAAAATATCTGAGCGGCCATAGTGATGTCGTCGCTGGCGTCGTCGCCGGCTCGAAGGAATTGATCGGCCGTATTCGCTCGGAAGCCTATCCCTATCTCGGAGGCAAGCTCTCGCCTTTCGACGCCTGGCTGCTGATCCGCGGGCTTCGCACCCTGCCGATCCGGATGAAGGCGCATGAGCGCTCGGCGCTCGTCATCGCCCGGCGCTTGGCCGAGCATCCGCTCGTCGAAGCCGTCTGCCATCCCGGCCTCGGGAACAAGCTGCCGCCCGGCCTCTCGGGCACGTCGGGGCTCTTCTCCTTCGTCTTCCGCGAGAGCGTCGATATCCGCCGCTTCGCCGATCACCTCGAATTCTTCAAGCTTGGCGTCTCCTGGGGCGGTCATGAAAGCCTCGTCGTACCTGGCGAAGTCGTCCTCGCGCAGAAAGCTCAACCCAATTCCGCGGTCGCCTTCGGCATTTCTCCGCGGTCGGTACGGCTCCATGTCGGCCTGGAGGGAACGGAGGCCCTCTGGAGCGATCTCGAAGCGGCGATCGCCGCCGCTTCGCAAGGCTGACGAACAAGCAACCAGCGAGAACAAAAGGGAACAAAAAATGAGGAAACTGATCACAGCTACCCTGCTCGCCACGCTGATGGCCGGCAGCGCCCTTGCCGACACGAAGCTCCAGCTCGTCGAGGTCATCACCAGCCCTGAGCGGACCGAAACGCTGAAATCGATCGTTGCCAAATTCGAGGCGGCGAACCCCGGCACGACCGTCGAGATCATTTCGCTCCCCTGGGGCGAAGCCTTCCAGAAATTCGCGACCATGGTCTCCGCCGGCGAAATCCCGGACGTCATGGAGATGCCGGACACCTGGTTGTCGCTCTATGCCAATAACGGCATGCTCGAAAGCCTTGAGCCCTACCTCGCCAAGTGGGAACACACCTCGGGCCTCACCGAACGCGCGCTCGAGCTCGGCCGCGACGTCAACGACACCGCCTATATGCTGCCCTACGGCTTCTATCTTCGGGCGATGTTCTACAACAAGAAGCTGCTTTCGGAGGCCGGTGTTGCCGAGCCGCCGAAAACGATGGACGATTTCGTCAGGGCTTCCGAAGCGGTGTCCAAGCTCCCGGGCAAGGCCGGCTACTGCCTGCGCGGCGGCCCGGGCGGGCTCAACGGCTGGGTGATGTTCGCCGCTACGATGGCCGGCGACAACGAGTTCTTCAATGAGGACGGCACCTCGACGATGAACAGTGAGGGCTGGGTCAAGGGCCTTACCTGGGTCATCGACCTCTACAAGAAGGGACTGGCTCCCAAGGACAGCGTCAACTGGGGCTTCAATGAGATCGTCGCCGGCTTCTATAGCGGTACCTGTGCCTTCCTCGACCAGGACCCGGATGCGCTGATCGCGATCGCGGAGCGTATGAAGCCCGAAGATTTCGGCGTCACCACCATGCCCAAGGGCCCGAGCGGCAAGACCTTCCCCACGATCGGCTATGCCGGCTGGTCTATGCTGTCCGCCAGTCAGAACAAGGATCTCTCCTGGAAGCTGATCGAGACGCTTGAAGGGCCGGAGGGCAATATCGAGTGGAACAAGCGAACCGGCGCACTGCCGGTCCACAAGTCGGCCGAGAACGACCCCTTCTATTCGAGCCCGCAGTTCAAGGGCTGGTTCGATGAACTCGCCGACAAGGACGCCATTCCGACGGTCATGCCGACCTATCTCGAAGAGTTCGCCTTCTTCAAGGACTCGCTCGCGATCAAGACCAGCCAGGAGGCGCTTCTCGGCGACATCACGCCGGAAGAGCTCGCCAATCAATGGGCCGACTACCTGACCAAGGCTCAGCAGAAATATCTGGCGAGCAAGAAATAACGCCACAGAGGGCGGCGGCGTTCGCGCCGCCCCCCTGCTCGACAGGGCGAAAGACAAGGCACGCCAAGCGCGACGAAGAGGAACTCCGATCGATGGACTATGCCGTACGCCCGGGTCTGCCGGCGGTCCGCCCGCCGCTGATGAAGCGCATCGCGGATGCCTCTGCTCCCTATCTCTACACCGCGCCGGCACTGATCCTGATCGTCACGGTGATGCTGGTGCCGCTGGTGCTCGGCGTCTCCTATGCTTTCCGCGACGTCGAGCTCCTCAATCCCTTTTCCGGCGCCTTCATTGGGCTGGATCATTTCCGGGCTCTCTCTCAGGACGAGGCCTTCTTCCGCTCGCTCAGAAACACCCTCTGGTGGACCGGTGCATCGGTTCTTCTGCAGTTCGCCTTCGGCCTCGTCCTGGCGCTGCTGCTCGATAAGCCGTTTCGCGGCCGTGCGATCGCTCAGGCCCTCGTTTTCCTACCCTGGGCGGTTCCGAGCTTCCTTGCCGGCCTCAACTGGGCCTGGCTCTTCAACCCCGTCGTCGGACCGTTGCCGCATTGGCTCTACGCGCTCGGGATCATGAGCCAGCCGGCCAACATCCTCTCCGATCCGCAGCTTGCCATGTGGGGGCCGATCGTCGCCAATATCTGGTGGGGCATTCCCTTCTTCGCGATCACGCTCCTGGCCGCGCTGCAGGCGATCCCGCGCGACCTCTACGAAGCCGCGAGCATCGACGGAGCGGGAGCGTTCCAGCGCTTCCTCTCGATCACGCTTCCCTTCCTGGCGCCGACGATCGCGATCACCATTCTGCTCCGTACCGTATGGATCTCGAACTTCGCCGATCTCATCATCGTCATGACCAATGGCGGCCCGGCCGATAGGACCCAGATTGTCGCCAGCTACATCTTCACCCAGGCGTTCAAGCGGCTCGACTTCGGCTATGCCTCGGCGGTCGCGCTGGTGTTGCTCGCACTGCTCCTCGCCTATTCGCTGCTGATCGTCATCTTGAGACAGTGGCTCCTGAGCAAGGATTGAACCGATGCGCGTAAAGCCAGCCCTCCTCACCATGGCGCACCGCCTGGCGATCCTCGCCTATATTGCCTTCGCGCTCTTTCCGCTCTTCTGGCTGCTAAAAGTGGCGGTGACGCCGAACGACCTGCTCTATTCCGAGGGAATCCGCCTCTGGCCGTCGAGGGCGAGCCTCGAACATTTCGATTTCGTGCTCAGGCACAGCGCCTTCCCGGTCTTCTTCCGCAATAGCCTGATCGTCTCCGGCTCGACCGCCGTCGTGGTGACGATCCTTGCTTCGCTTTCCGGCTATGCGCTCTCGCGTTTCCGATTCCGTGGCAAATACTGGCTGGTCACGCTGATGCTGCTGACCCAGATGTTCCCCTTGGTGATGCTGGTTGCCCCGATTTTCAAGATCCTCTCGCCACTGGGGCTCACCAACAGCTTGACCGGACTCGTCATCGTCTACACCGCCTTCAACGTGCCCTTTGCAACGTTCCTAATGCAGTCCTTCTTCGACGGCATTCCGAGGGATCTCGAAGAGGCGGCGATGATCGATGGGGCCACGCAATTCGTCGCCTTCCGCCAGATCATCCTCCCGCTGACGTTGCCCGGCATCGCCGCGACCCTCGGTTTCGTCTTCACCGCCGCCTGGAGCGAACTGCTCTTCTCGCTGATGCTCATCTCCGGCAACGAGCAGGCGACCTTCCCGGTCGGGCTTCTGTCCTTCGTCTCGAAATTCTCGGTCGACTTCGGTCAGATGATGGCTGCCGGCGTGCTCGCGCTGATCCCGGCCTGCCTCTTCTTCCTGCTCATTCAACGCTATCTCGTCCAGGGCCTCACGGCCGGTGCGGTCAAAGGCTGAGGATCACGCTATGGCTTCCATCGATATCGCCAATATCCAGAAATCCTACGGCGTCCACCCGGTTCTGCATGACGTCGACCTCAATATCCGCGACGGCGAATTCGTCGTGCTCGTCGGCCCCTCCGGCTGCGGCAAGTCGACCCTCCTGCGCATGATCGCGGGGCTCGAAAGCGTCACTGCCGGAGAAATCCGCATTGCCGGCAAACGGGTGAACGAGCTTGCGCCAAAGGACCGCGACATCGCCATGGTGTTCCAGTCCTATGCGCTCTATCCGCATATGTCCGTCGCAAAGAATATGAGCTACAGCCTTCGACTGAGGAAGACGCCGAAAGAGAGGATTACGGCCGTGGTCGTAGGCGCTGCAGCCAAGCTCGGTCTCGAGCCGCTCATGGAGCGCCGTCCACGCGCACTTTCCGGCGGCCAACGCCAACGCGTCGCCATGGGCCGCGCCATCGTGCGCCAGCCGAAGGCGTTCCTCTTCGACGAGCCACTGTCGAACCTCGATGCGCGCTTGCGCGAACAGATGCGCGCCGAGATCAAGAAACTGCACAAGGACTTGGGCGCGACATCGATTTATGTCACGCACGACCAGATCGAGGCCATGACGCTTGCCGATCGCATCGTCGCCATGAACGCCGGTGTGGTGCAGCAGGTGGGAAGCCCGCTCGATCTCTATGATCGTCCCGCCAATCTCTTCGTCGCCGGCTTCATCGGCTCGCCCGGCATGAACTTCTTCGAGGGAACGTATCATGGCGGCGCCACGCCTCTTTTCGAGATCGAGGGCGGGGTGCATATTCCACTCGACGCGCCCGCGCCCCTTCCCGAAGGCGCCGCCGCCACGCTCGGCATTCGTCCGGAACACGTTGTGCTTGCCGGCCACGGGCCGCAAACGCTTCTCGCTACCGTCGATCTGGTCGAGCCGACCGGCTTCGGCATCATCCTGCACCTGTCACTCGGGCGGGCCGGCTTCAAGGCCTTTACCAACGACCGCTCGTTCCTCACGGCTTCCGGCACGATCCCCGTTCGTTTCCCGACGCACCAACTGCATTTCTTCGATGGCGAAGGCAGACGCGTCTGACGCCGCCCGGAAGACCGCTGCCCGGCGCCTACTTCGAAGAGGCGATTGACTTCTCTCCCCCGAGGACTAGCTTCTTCTTTGTCGCAAGTATCAACCGCCTCGGCGCGCCAATCCTCGAGAGAAGCAAGCACCGCCAACGCCACCATTTGACGATATTCTTCCTTTGCCCCGCGCCGAGCGAAATTGAGGAAGTATGATGCGAAACCTTGTTGTTGCCCTGTCTTTTTCGGCACTCGTTCTCTGTCCGGCCGCGGGCCTTGCCCAGGAGGGCGATGCCGAAGCCGGCGCCACCGTCTTCAAGAAATGCGCGACCTGTCACGTTGTCGACAAGGACCAGAACAAGGTCGGACCGTCGCTCCAGGGCGTCATCGGCAGAACGGCCGGAACTCACCCGGATTTCAAGTACTCGCAAGCCATGGTCGAGGCGGGTAAGGGCGGCCTCGTCTGGGACGACGCGACGTTGAGCGACTATCTCCGTAATCCCAAGGCCAAGGTCAAGGGCACCAAGATGGTCTTCCCCGGCCTCAAGAAGGACGAGGAGATCGCCAACGTGATTGCCTATCTCAAACAACACCCGAAATAGGAGCTACCCTCGGGATGGGAGAATTCCACGCCTTCCCGATGATTTGCCAGTATTTTCCGTTCGTGCAATAATTGTGATCGGAACGCTGCGGATTGCGCATTCGTCTCACGGCCGATCATGGCGAGGAGGGGACAGAAAATGGCCGTGGTTGTAATTCTGGTTCTGTTGGCCGTCGGATCGGTGTTGTTCCATTTGTTGAGTCCTTGGTGGTGGACACCAATCGCCTCCAACTGGAATTACATAGACAATACCATCATCATAACATTCTGGATCACCGGCATCGCCTTCACCGCCGTCGTCCTGTTCATGGCCTATTGCGTGCTGCGCTTCCGCCACCGACCCGGCAACACCGCGGCCTACGAGCCCGAGAACAAGAAGCTCGAAGGTTGGCTGGCGACGAGCACGACGCTTGGCGTCGCCGCAATGCTGGCGCCTGGCCTGTTCGTCTGGAACCAGTTCATCACCGTGCCGCAGGATGCAGCGGAAGTGGAAGTCATCGGCCAGCAATGGCTGTGGAGCTTCCGCCTCCCTGGCGCAGACGGAAAGCTCGGAACGACGGAGACGCGCAATATCGCGCCTGAAAATTCGCTCGGCCTCAATCGGAACGACACCGCCAGCCTCGACGACGTCATCATCGAGGGCGGCGAGCTTCACCTTCCTGTCGGCAAACCGGTCAAGGTCGTGCTCCGGTCCGTCGATGTGCTGCACGACTTTTACGTGCCGGAGTTTCGCGCCAAGATGGATATGATCCCCGGCATGGTGACCTACTTCTGGCTCACCCCGACGCGGACGGGAACCTTTGAAATCCTTTGCGCGGAACTCTGCGGCGTCGGCCATCCGCAGATGCGCGGCACCGTCGTGGTCGACACCGAGGAAGACTATCAGACCTGGCTCGCCGAGCAGCAGACCTTTTCGCAACTATCCGCATCGTCCGAAACAAGCCCGGCGGCAACTGCGATTACCGCCTCAGCGGCGCAGTAGGAGGCGCCGTGGAGTAGCAACCTGGGAGGGCATATGATGGTCGACGTCCGGTCCGGTATTGGCGAGGCGCTCCCGCCTCCCGAAGTCGAGGATGTTGAGCTTTATCATCCGCATAGCTGGTGGACGCGCTACGTCTTCAGCCAGGACGCGAAAATTATCGCCATCCAATATGCGACAACCGCGATCGCGATCGGCATGGTGGCGCTGGTTCTGTCCTGGTTGATGCGCCTTCAACTCGGCTTTCCCGGCACATTCCAACTGATCGATGCCGAGGCCTACTATCAGTTCATCACCATGCATGGGATGATCATGGTGATCTACCTGCTCACGGCGCTCTTCCTCGGCGGTTTCGGCAATTACCTCATCCCCTTGATGGTCGGCGCCCGCGACATGGTGTTCCCCTATGCCAATATGCTGAGCTACTGGATCTACCTGCTGGCGGTCCTCGTGCTCGTCGCGAGCTTCTTTGCACCCGGCGGGCCCACCGGCGCCGGCTGGACGCTCTATCCGCCGCAGGCGGTGCTCTCCGGCACGCCGGGCGGAAAGGATTGGGGCATCATCCTAATGCTCTCGTCGCTGATCATCTTCATCATCGGCTTCACCATGGGCGGCCTCAACTATGTCGTCACCGTGCTTCAGGGCCGCACCCGCGGCATGACGCTGATGCGGATGCCCTTGACGGTCTGGGGCATCTTCACCGCGACCGTCATGGCGCTGCTCGCCTTCCCTGCCCTTTTCGTCGCTTGCGTGATGATGCTCTTCGACCGGCTGCTCGGCACGAGCTTCTTCATGCCGGCGATCGTCGAAATGGGCGAGCAACTGCAGCATGGCGGCGGCAGTCCGATCTTGTTCCAGCATCTTTTCTGGTTCTTCGGCCACCCGGAAGTCTACATCGTCGCGCTGCCCGCTTTCGGCATCGTCTCCGACCTCATCAGCACGCATGCGCGCAAGAACATCTTCGGTTATCGGATGATGGTCTGGGCGATCGTGATCATCGGCGGCCTCTCCTTCATCGTCTGGGCCCACCACATGTATGTGAGCGGGATGAACCCGTATTTCGGTTTCTTCTTCGCCACCACGACGCTGATCATCGCGGTGCCGACTGCGATCAAGGTCTACAACTGGGTGCTGACGCTCTGGCGCGGCAACATCCATCTAACCTTGCCGATGCTCTTCGCGCTCGCCTTCATCGTCACCTTCGTCAATGGCGGGTTGACGGGACTCTTCCTTGGCAATGTCGTCGTCGACGTTCCGCTCTCCGACACGATGTTCGTCGTCGCGCATTTCCACATGGTCATGGGCGTCGCACCGATCATGGTCATCTTCGGCGCCATCTATCACTGGTACCCGAAGATCACCGGGCGCATGCTCAACGAAGTGCTCGGCCAGATTCATTTCTGGGTCACCTTCATCGGCGCCTATGCGATCTTCTTCCCCATGCACTATGTGGGCCTCGTCGGCGTGCCGCGCCGCTACTACGAACTGGGCGAGATGGCCTTCGTGGCAGACTCAGTCCACAGCCTCAACGCCTTCATCAGCGTCATGGCGCTGATCGTCGGCGCGGCGCAGATCGTCTTTCTCTTCAATCTCGTCTGGAGCCTGCGCCATGGCCGAGAGGCCGGCGGCAATCCCTGGCGTGCGACGACGCTCGAGTGGCAGACGCCCGAGACGCCGCCGCCCCACGGCAATTGGGGCAAGGAATTGCCGGTCGTCTATCGCTGGGCCTATGACTACAGCGTCCCGGGCGCTCCGGAAGACTTCATCCCCCAGAACCAGCCGTCGCCGGGCCGCGTCAGCCATGAGGCGGCCTCATGAGCGTCGTCGTGCTCTTTCTGGCGACGGTCGCCGCCGTCATCGTCTGGTGGCTTGCCGGGCAGCGCGTGACTTCGCGGCCGTGGCTGGAAGTCGGCCACGCCCATGATCGTCGCAGCGGCGCCCCGATGCCCCCGGCGAAGGTCGGTCTCGGCGTCTTTCTCGCCGTCGTCGGCGCACTCTTCTCGCTTGCCATCAGCGCCTATTTCATGCGCATGACCTCCTCGGATTGGGGAGCACTTCCCTTGCCCGGCTTTCTCTGGGTCAACACGGGCATCCTCACAGCCGGCAGTATCGCCCTGCACTGGACGAAGGTGGAGGCGGAGCGGCGGCATGACGAAGCGGCGCGAACGGGTCTCCTCGCAGCCTTGGCGGCGGGCCTTGCATTTCTCGCCGGTCAACTTTTCGCCTGGCGTATCCTTTCGGGCGCCGGATATCTCCTGGCCGACAATCCCGCCAACAGCTTTTTCTATATGCTCACCGGCATGCACGGCCTGCATATCCTCGGCGGACTCCTTGCGCTCGGTCGAGTAACCGCGCGCGCCTGGAACACGCCCTTCGACCGCAGACTGCGCCTGTCGATCGAACTTTGTGCCGTCTACTGGCATTTCATGCTGATCGTCTGGCTGGTTCTCTTCGCTCTCTTTGCCGGCTGGGCCAGCGACGTCATCGATTTCTGCCGCCAACTGCTGACATAGGAACGCTGAACATGTCTGCACCGATCAAGAACCCCGCAGCAGAAACGCTCCCTCGCCCGCCCGGCTTGGCGGGGCTGGCGGCGGACTGGGCCTCGGACCAGCGCACCTTCAAGAACGTCTCCTGGGGAAAGGCCATGATGTGGATCTTTCTCTTGAGCGACACCTTCGTCTTCGGCTGCTTCCTGCTCGCCTACATGGCGGCGCGGATGTCGACCACGGTTCCATGGCCGAACCCGAGCGAGGTCTTCGCCCTCGAGATCGGCGGAACGCACCTGCCGCTGATCCTGATCGCCATCATGACATTTGTTCTCATCTCCTCGAGCGGCACCATGGCCATGGCCGTCAACTACGGCTATCGCCGCGACCGGCGGAAAACCGCGGCGCTCATGTTGCTGACCGCCCTTTTCGGCGCCACCTTCGTCGGCATGCAGGCCTTCGAATGGTCGAAACTGATTGCCGAGGGTGTCCGGCCCTGGGGCAACCCTTGGGGGGCGGCGCAATTCGGCTCCTCCTTCTTCATGATCACCGGTTTTCATGGCACCCACGTCACCTTCGGGGTGATCTTCCTGTTGATCGTCGCGCGCAAAGTCTGGCGCGGCGATTTCGATACCGAGCGGCGCGGCTTCTTCACCAGCCGCAAGGGCCGCTACGAGATCGTCGAGATCACCGGCCTCTATTGGCACTTCGTCGACCTGGTTTGGGTCTTCATCTTCGCATTCTTCTATCTGTGGTGAGGAGGGCATCATGGCTCACGCGGAGGTCCATGCGGCACAACATTCGGTGCATACGGAACAACAGCAGCATCCGATCAAGCTCTACCTCCTGGTCTGGGGTCTGCTCTTCGTCCTCAGCGCCTTTTCGTACCTCGTCGATTACTTCGGATTGCAGGGCTATCTCCGCTGGTCTCTGATCCTGATCTTCATGATGCTGAAGGCCGGCCTCATCGTCGCCGTGTTCATGCACATGGCCTGGGAGCGCCTGGCGCTGATCTATGCCATCATCCTGCCTCCGCTTCTGGTCCTGGTCTTCGTGGCGCTAATGGTGTCGGAGTCGAACTATATCCTCTTCACGCGCCAACTTTTCTTCGCAGGCGGCGAGTAAAAAGCCGCCGCCGAAGGTCGCGTTCCGGCGACACGGTCTGCGGCTGCCTGCCTCGTCGACGAAAAGCCTGTTCTTCGCCGTCGCGCGGGATGGATTTTCTCGTGATATCAGCTAGATGAACGTTCACGTGACCGCGGCCCTCCCCATCCGCGGACCGCATCATTCTGGTCGTGCAGCACGATGATTATGTCGTAGACAGGCTCAAGTCGCGGCGCCGCAGGCTCTAATATCCGGCTTCAAAACTAAACCAGGGTCGCAATCAATGGCAGAGTTTCCGCAAAGGGCGAAGGTCGTAATCGTAGGACTGGGTGGCATCGTCGGCGCATCGGTCGCCCACCACCTGATCGAGCGTGGCTGGGACGATATCGTCGGTATCGACAAATCCGGCATCCCGACCGACATCGGCTCCACGGCGCATGCCTCGGACTTCTGCTATACGACGAGCCACGACTATCTTTCGGTCTGGACGACGCAATATTCGATCGAATTCTTCGACAAGATGGGCCATTACGCCCGCATCGGCGGCCTGGAAGTCGCACGCACCGGCGACGACGCCTGGATGGAGGAGATCAAGCGCAAGCTTTCCTCCGCCAAGGCCTTCGGCACCCGCGCGCACTATGTCTCGCCGGCCGAAATCAAGAAGTTGTTCCCGCTGATCGAGGAAGATCAGGTGATGGGCGGCATGTTCGATCCGGATGCCGGCCTTGTCGTCCCGCGCTCGCAGACGGTCGCCGGCAAGCTGGTCGATGCGGCGGAAAAGTCCGGCAAGCTGCAGATCTTCGGCAATACGCCGGCAACTTCGCTCCTCGTCGAAAACGGCCGCATCAAAGGTGTCGTCACCCATCGGGGCACGATCATGGCCGACCATGTCGTCGTCTGCGCCGGCATCTGGGGCCGCCTGATCGCCGAAATGGTCGGCGAAGACCTGCCGGTCATGCCGGTCGACCATCCGCTCACCTTCTTCGGCCCCTACAACGAATTCGAAGGCACCGGCAAGGAAATCGGCTGGCCGCTGCTGCGCGACCAGGGCAACTCGGCCTATATGCGCGACACCGGCGACCCGAAGACCACCGAAGGCGGCCAGATCGAGTGGGGCTATTACGAGACCACCAATCCGCGCCT